>Ga0256404_1002334_pt1 | contig 42203 bp, 50 predicted proteins | sample RumenRJG_01DNA_FD_185990 | JGI IMG/M metagenome (GOLD analysis project Ga0256404, IMG submission 185990) | Bovine rumen microbial communities from Lethbridge, Alberta, Canada - RJG_01 | ecosystem: Host-associated > Mammals > Digestive system > Stomach > Rumen | place: Canada: Alberta | collected... | reverse complement strand
TCAGACATAATATTGTCATAGTCGCCACCACTCAAAACCTGTCTAATCATGCCCACTGAACCGTCTACATAAAATGGCGATTCAGGGTTATCATCTGTCGCGACAGCCTGTGCTTGTTGATGCCCAAGGAATAGATAGGTATTGTTTGATTGATAAACTGCGACATAATATACATCTTTATCAAGGTTCTTTATATCATTTCCGGCACTATCCACAAGTTTTCTTGACGTACCGTTGTTGACTTTTATATAGGTGCTCGTCACAATATTAGTCGTGGGCACAAACCCTATCATGTTACCCGCTGTTTCTGTATACCCAGCGATGGTAAGATTCAATACTCCACCAGAGATATTTGTTGCAGATGAGAAATAATTTACTGTATGGCTCTTGCCATAGACCTCTATATAGTTCTTAACACTTTCAAAATCTGTCGTAATATTGTCGCTCATGTTGACATCGTTCCACAATGTGTCATCAATCAACACCGGGTCATTATCACCACTTGGAATCTGGTCATAATGGAAAACGCCGTTGACGTCAAAATATACTTGATAATTAGGCAGAATATCCCTAAGTTGTTTAATTATATCAAATACGTAGCCGCCTTGATTAACTTGAATATCATATGGCACTGCTTGTATAGAACCATCGGTATTTGTACATTCGTTGACAACATATTTGGAAAATCCTGCCAACTTAATCGCGGCAATCATGGCTTCACGAACGCTTGAGCCTTGAGGAATAATCGTAGGCACACCCGGTAAAGCACCATTGCGCACACCCGTGAGCTTAGACATCAAGTCAAGCCCTTGGAAAGACAGGGTGTTGTTTGTCGCGTCATAAAAATACGTAGGCGTATTAATAAGATATATGCCTTGATTATACCATTGTACTTCGCCCGTATAGATATTTTCATATCCTACATAAGGTTGAATGAAATTGCTTAGCCAAACTTGATTTCCCGGTTCAGGCTCAAAGGAACTGTCCGTTATAACAAAGCTAACTGAGCAACTTCTTCTTAAATCAGAATCAGCATTAACCGACACGTCAAATGAAATAAGGTTTCCGCTTATTTCATTTACAACGCTTAAGTTGAAATTAAGTACATTTAGTTTTAGATACTTATTAATAAAAGGTTGTTTTACAACGTTAAAATCTTCTTGATTAATATTAAGCGGCATAGTTATTCACCTTTAGCAAGTCCGGCTTTAACAAGGTCATCCCTTGATTCAGCATCACCAATTTCCGTCCAGCCAAAGCCAACAGATACGATACCTTGACCATATTCGTTAACATACGACGTCTGCGGATTAGATGTAACATAACACAGCCATTTATTGCCGTTGTAGTCTTTAAGAATCTTTGCTTTCTTATTGGTCAAGAACTTAACCAAATTGTCACGTTTACGAACAATTGCCATACGGTCAATATTTCGTGATTCTTCATAATCGTCAGGCAACACCATTCCGGTAACTGAGCCTGTTTGATAATTACTTAGACCATTGCTAATAACAACAGGATACTGGCGACCAAGAACAGTAAAAGTACCAACTTGTTGAGCAGTGTCGGTTGTGCCATACTCCACACCCGCATAAAATTTAATAATAGTATCCACGTCACAAACAAACACACCATCAAATTGTGACAAAATAGTAGAAACAGCATATTGTCCCTCCACGTTACCATAGACTGGCACGTAAGCATATTCATATTCTACATCGTTGTAACACAGGTTGTCGTTAAAAATAAACGAAAGGTCGTCAAGGCTTGTAACAGGATAAGATTTAATCAATATCCAGTCAAACGTACCAACAGGACGACGTTTAATTCTAACCTCGGTAATTCCTTCAGACAGCTGGTCGACGTTACCGCCTGATATATTGTTGTCAAAATTACAGTCGAGAACAGTGCTATAATCCCATGCTTCAGGTGGAATTGTTGACGTTATTGACGTGTCTGATGATATATTAATATGATTAAAAAACCCGTGCTGAATTTTTGTTGAAGTTAATTGCCTGATACTGGTTGGATATGGGTCGAGGGAGTTGATATCATCTACAAAATTATATCCTACAAAATTTATCATTAAGTTGTACCCCCTGTTGTTGTTTGTTTAGATAGTGAAATAGAATATAAGTTGTTAATACATTTTAGAGTTATCACAAAATCTAAACTTTCAGTATACACTATTTTTTCGCCTACTAATTCATAACCATGAATATCAGTAATATCTTGTTTAACTGTTAAACAAGGGCTTGCTTTTATTCCTGTAGTCTGTCCTGCGCTATTTCGCTCTACATCACATTTTACGCCAACTTCTATAAAATTACCTTTGGCGTTAGTAAGATAAGCACAAGGCATAAATATTGTAGAGTATTTGGTTTGAGGAACCAAGGTTTCGTCCGCAAACAAACCCCATATACGTAGCGTAAAGTTTTCAGGAATTTCATAACCTTCTGTCCATTGAACGTATTGATTTCCTTGCAATTCTACAACAGTTTCACCCAAAAGTGTCTTATAATTAGGTGGCATCGGATCGGCTTCGCCATTAATGCCAATGACATTCGCCTGAACAGTAATATATCCGTTTTTACAGTTGTTGGTTAGATATAAACTTGAGAACATACCCGGCTGTGAATACTGTACAAATACAGTCTGCTTGCCCGTGGTAATTTGCGTTCCTTCAACAGTAACAGCGTTAACTTCAACCACATAATTTTCGCCATTGTTAAATCCACTAAATGTATAGGCGAACACTGTAGGAACAGTTGTGGTAGTATTATATAACCGCCCTGAAGTAGATATCAGTGTTCCAGCAGTTGTGTAAAGATTGAATACGTAACTGTCAAGAGCTTCGCCTTCAGCCTGATTATATTTTACCTCAAAAGCGAAACTTGCACTTGGAATAATATTCGCCGTAGGGATATTATTAAATACAAGTGTTGGTGCTGAATAGCAATAAAATTGTATAATATTGGACGCGGGTGAAAAATTTCCTTGCGCATCCATCGTTTGTATTGATGCTTGGTAATATACGCCATTTGTCAAGGTATTAGCAGGAACAGTGTGCTCAAAAGCATAAGAAGTTTCCGTCCCATCATATACTGTTTCAAGTGTCGCATTATTCTTAATTGTTAATTTACTACCTGTTATTTGCGAACCTGAATAGACGTTAAATGTAAACACATGAGCTTGTGTTGCATCGAACGCATTTTGTTGCATTAAGGTAGGTGTAGTTAGTGCCACAACATCACATCCTTTTCATCATGGTACTATTGTAAAAGCCGCTGACATATTGCCCTGTGGAGCAAATACGGGATAGACTTGATTAACTGTGGGCGTACCACCATATACAAGAATGGAATAAGTCTTTCCATTAATAAGCATATCGCACTTATTACCGTTGACTTTAGCAACTAAGCCTGTGTATATTTGCGAAGCACGTTTGTCTATTTCCCGGTCAACAATTATTTTTATCGCTTCAAGAAAATCATTACTTTGATTCATTCTTTTAGTTCTCCATTAAAAGGAGGGGTTGCCCCCTCCTTATATCACGTTCTTGAATAAGCCGCTTGATAAGCAAGATTCTTAAGTTCTGAAACAAATTCTTTGGCATTTTGTACATTGGGCAGTGATACATTGCCAACATTGATAACATTACTTAATATCTCTTTGCCCTTATTCAACATCTTATTCACAAAGTCGTTAGGTTTCTGTGTACCCCAATCCATAAGATTCTCGGTCATATGGGCAGGAACAACACCATCACCCTTGTTTAGTACTCTAAGCTCTGCTCCCTTTTCACCAACAAGCGACAAGCCGCCCCTTGCCGAGGTTGTGCCTTTAGCATAATGTGACCACTTGCCCGAACTGGAATCATACGTGCCCTTCTTGGACAACATTTCATTAAGCTCAACATTGCGCTTATGAATCGCTTCTCTTTCCTTGTCTGTGCTTGCAAACCACCATGCTTGGCTATTTGCCTTCATTTCATCAAGGATTGCTTGGTCAGGGTCAACCTTAGTTGCTGTTTGAATTGTGCTACTTGGTGAACTTGAAGTTTCAAGACTATTAAGGCGTGCCGCCAATTTTTCAAGGTCTTTAACATTCTGTGCATATCTTTCTTTGAAATCATTAAGATTTGCTATACGCTCATCCCATGTCGCCTTCTCAAAATCTATGCCATATTGTTCAAGGGCAAGAAGTTCATTTTGGTTATATTCATATTCGTCAGTAAGATTTGCCCAACCGTCTTTATAGTCTTGCCACCTTTGCTTTTGTTGCTCAAGTGCTGCCTGTGCCGCTTCATTGCTTGCAAGTTCCGCGTCACGCTGTTTCTCAAGCAACGCCACACGTTCGTTCAAGCTCTGTTGACGATTGTAGTTATCAAGTGCCTCTTGTGCAGAGGTAATAGCATCTACATCGTCCACATATTGGAAACGACCATCCTTGAATACGTACTTCTTGGTTTGTTGAGCTTTCGCCAGTGCTTCAAGAAGTTTCTGCTTTTCTATTTGATCGTCAAGAGCCTCATTGGTTTCTTTGAGCTTATCAATTTGGTCTTGATAATTGTCCTTAATTGCATTCGCTTCATCTTTGAGCTTATTAATTCGCTCATCAATATCGTCTATCTGCTTTTGAGAATATTTCTGGGCATAAGAGATAACAGCATTAAGATTGTCCTGTTCAGTCTGAAGTTCTTGCTGTTGAAGTTTCAGCTTTTCCTTCTGTCTCTCAAGAGCCTCTTCTTGCGCTTTCTTTTCGGCTTCAGCCGCTATTTCTATCTGCTTTTGCTTCCAAGAATAATACTGCTCTTCATATTTCCAGTACTTTTCAAGATATTCCTCGTCGCCCTTAAAATACTCATCGGACATTTCTTTTAGGTGTTCATAGTAGTCTTCCTCACTAATCTCGCCCATAGCTAAAGCGTGTTCCATTTTAGCAAGCCATGAATCAAATTCATCTTCATGTGCTTGTTTTGCCGCTTTTGCTATTTCATCGTTTTGCTTCTTTTCCCAATCCTTTTGCTTCTTTTCCCACTTGTAGACAATCTCTGCATACTTGCGATACTCAGAAAGATATTCAGATTTGCCGCCATAGTATTCTTCGTTCTTTGCTTTAAGAGCGTCATAATATTCTTGCTCGGTAATCTGGTCGGTATTGAGCAAATATTCCTTTTCGTCAAGCCAATCGGCGAAGACTTGCTTATAAGCTGTGGTTTGAGCTTGAGCATCATCGTAGGATAATTTTGTATAAGTTTTAGAAGCGGTTTGTTGAGCTTTTAACTTTTTTTCATAGTCTTTTTGCTCTTGTTCGGAAAGTTCCTTCTTGTACTTATAAATCGCTTCTTCTGCACGCCAGCGTTCTTTTGTTGAGATAACGCTTTCGTCTGTCCACTTATTGAGCATAAACTCAAGCGAGGCATAATAATCCGCCTCTTGAATTTCACCCATAGCAAGCGCGTGCTGTTGTTTATCAAGCCAATCAGAATACTTGAATTGATAGAAAGGCTCTTGTGTATAAGATGTGCCCGGTGCTGTACCGCCACCAAATTCAACCGCCATTGCGTTTGAGCGTTTGGTTTTGGTCGTCTTGGGTAACTGAGCGTTTTCATAAGCCTGTGCCGCTGCTGTTGCATCGTCATATTCTTGTTTATTTTCTTCCAACGCTTTGCTCGTGGCTTCTATGCTGTCTGCAACAAGTTTAAGATCGTCACGAATTTGCTTATAAGTTTGCGCAACTTCTTTTGGAAATCCAAGAGTTCCCGTCATTCTCAGTCCAAATCGTGAACCAGCTCCGGGCTTCAAAGTATAAACATCAGCAAGTTTTTCACCGTATTGCTCAATCATCGCGGCGCGTTCAGTCTCTAAACGCTCTTGCTTTGCTTGAAGAGTTCCCAATTCAACTTGAGTATCTTCATACGCTTTCTTCTTAGATTGAACAAAACCTTGATAAGCGTCCGTTAAAGAAAGTTCTTTCCATGCCTCAATTTGATCGTAAATCTCTTTAGTTTGCTGATTGAGCTTTCCTGTAGTTTCATCTATCTTTAGATTGAGATTAGGAATCTTTTTATTAAGGGTATCAATAATATTCTTAAGCTCAATTTGTTCAGCGACAGTTAATTTGGTATAATTTTTATTGGCTTCAAGTTTCTTATTAAGTACATCAAGTCTATCTGTATACTTAGTAAGAAGAATAGCAGTTCCTTCTATTGAATCTTGAGATTCTTTATAGGTTTTGTCAGATTCTTTAAGAGTATCATTAAGTTCTTTTGCATATTGATTAACTTCTTTATAATACTCTTTTTGTCGTGAAATTGCGCTTGATAAACCTATTATAGTAACTATAACAGCACTCAAAGCCGCAGCTAACACAGGTGCGAGACCTGATATACCCGCCATAACAAGTTTGAAACTTGCTCCTGCTTCTGTTGCCGCTATTGTCGCGGTACTTAAGTTTTTAAGAGCTAAGATGCCTGTTCCAATGTTTGTAACAAATTTGGATAACAAACTAACCCCGCCCGTCAAAACCCCTGTTAATAAGCCGAGTTGCGTAAACATCACGCCTAGATCGGTATTTAGTATTTTAAGTACACCAGTACCAAGATTAATAACACCCTTAACAAGGTCAGAATTTACGACAGAGTTGGAAAGAGCCTCCCATGCGGATTTGAATTTATTGACAGTGGCTTCCAGACCTTGCATATAGGCTTCGTTCTCCCGTACCGCAGAACCTGTTGAGTTCAAAGCAGTCTCGGTCGATTGTAAAGCTGTGTTGAAATTAGAAAGAATCGCCGCCAAGGAAGCGGTTTGGTTTGCCAGTTTGTTAAGAACAAGTCGCTACTTTGTTCCAATCATTTAGATTCTTATGGTTTTCCCATAATGTTCAGACTATATCTCATCACTTACGTGACTTAACGCACTTCCATTTAAGGGGTTTTCACCCACTACTTAGCATTGTAGCCGTACTCCTGTTGTGAGCATTTCACCTCACCCTGTTGTGGGGATAGTCGTTGAGGGCAAGTTCTATTTAAGAACAATTCCCTGCGGATTCTGCAATCCTTATAGTTGTTACCATACCGTAATAATTAGTTACGCCATCACTGTGTGACTTGGTATATAAGGCTCTAAGCAATTTGTTGTTCCCGCATATACGCGTTAATTAGGGGCGCAACTCCACCCGCTTGTATATTAAGATAATAAGCCTGTTCGTTCTTTGACAAAGAACCCCATTGCTTATTGACGTCTGTTAAAATATCATACAGCGACCTAATTTGACCCTCTTGATCATAAATCGCTATATTATGTTCTTGATACCATGTTGTTAATGCTTTACCTGTCGATGATTCTTCATCCAAAATCTGGTTTAATCGAGACTGGACTGAAATAAGTCAATATTATTTTTGCAAAATCGTTACTTTTGCAAGGAAAGGAAAAAATCTTTTAATATGGTTTGATATTCGTCACTTTTTTCAATTTTCCAAAAAGGTATTCTTAACAAAGGAACTGAATTAAGTTTACAATAATCGTCTTTTATTTTATCATTTTCTTGTGTTTTTTCTAAACGTTTTTGAGCATCTTCCTTTGACCCTCCATCAAAACGAATGGGCTTATAATGCTGAATGCCATCAACTTCAATAACACAATTAAATCGAGGAATAAAATAATCAAATTTTAAGGCTTGCTTATTTCGACAATCATCAAAACTTTTCTCTTGCACAAAATCAATGCTATTCTCTTTTAACCACTCTTTTATACGTGATGATATAAAAGAATCATCTTTTCGACATTCTTTACATCTCGTAACACCGTTCATAAAATGTCCTACCGTAGTCTCAAAATAGTTGCCACACTCGCATTGAATTTTTATGAGTTGCTTTGTCCCCGTATAAGATTGCTCAGGAACTTTATTTTTTAACTCTTTCAATTCAATATAATGGTTAATATTCCAAATAGAATAAGGATTTCTACAAGAAAATTTTTCAAAAGAGCTTCCGCGCAACAATGTCACTGCCCACATTTGCCCCTTGTACCCTTCTTTGTCTTCAACAATCACCTTAGAATGTAAATTATCAATAGATTCACTCAATATTTTCAGTCCGCTTTGAGAAGCAATTTTTTGATATTCCTCTAAAGAATTGCGACGCTCTTCAACATAATCATAATTCTGTTGAATTTTTCTAAAACATTCTGCACAAACCTTGTTTTCATTCCCAACAAAATCATGCCATCTTTTCTTAAAATGTGAACCACAAGAACCGCAAACAAATTCAAGCAAATCTTTTTCAGAATGATAATCTTCTTTATGTGAAATCAACTTTGTTCCTATTGCGACATTTGTTTCAATATAATGCAACATATTCTCCCAATAATATTTATTTTTTAAGGAAAAATAGTGCTGATATTTTTTATTTTTACCATAATTATCTTCAACAGTTCGTAAAGAACGACTAAACAAATAGCCATTTTCATCTACACATTTCATCGGAGCATCTACGCTTTTATAAACATCATCAAGCAAGGTCAACCCCGCGTTAACAAATATTTTACGTACTTCTTCGAAATCGCGCCTTTTCATTATTTCCTTTCCCTTATGTCATTAGCATAAGATTAGACTATTTCTTATCCCTAAATTAAAAGGGTTTTACCATTTCGGATTAAGGGAATTTCACCCGCTGTTAAACGTTACAGCCCTACTCCTATTGCGGTTACGCCGCCTATGGGATAGTCGTTTGACACACTCCTATTCGGAGCTTTGCACCCAAACATTCATTATACAGCACTTAGGTCTTTTAACCATATACCATCTCTATCGTTTTTAGCACTTTCGCACATTCACGCTTGCCTATCTTTCAGGGCTACGTTGTAGTGATAGAGCTTTAGAAATTACTGGGTTTAGATAAATACAAATAATGCACATTACTGTACACTTAGTCACTTATTTGACCGTGCAACCTTATTCGATTGCCTCATGATCTCCGTACCACTCACCATTAAACCAAGTACCTGTTCGAATTCATTTCCACCAACCGACAAAGCGGCAGAAACAGTGCCAAGGTTTTTAATTAAATCGCCAGAACTGAGACTATATTCGTTTGCAACTTGGTTCACCGCATCGACTATATGAATACTGTCTTCTGCCGCGATATTAAATCCTTTTATTTGGCTGATAATGAAATCAGTTGCTTCTCCCGCACTAATCTCTTCATCCGCAACATTTTGCAAAAGAGCTGAAATTCTTGCAAGATTAGCCGATTCTTCATCACCAAATCCATTTTTACGGAAATTCGTCGCCGCTTCAACCATTTCAGACTAAATTTTCTTATCAGAAAAATCTACATACTTACTTGTATGCTCTTCCTTATATTCGTGATAGTCGCCAAATTCAGCATATATATCATTTTCACGCTTGTTATCCGCTAATATAGCTTTAGTAATTTTTTCATCTTGACTTTTGTCAGGATTATAACCACACAGCCTCATAATACCATAAACTATCATCACAATAATAAAGAAGATAGTACCAAGAATCATACCAAAGAATGTAAGCATATTTTCTTACCTCACCTTTCTTATTTTCTGATACTATTATACCACATTTTTTCTAATAAGTCAATTGATATTTCTACCAATCTTTGGACTATTTCTTCACCCTATATTTGTATATTCTGTCTATTGACTTTTTTATCAATATCATATATACTATTGGAGGGGTTGAACTTATAAAGTCTCTCGACACATCCCTCATCAGGACTTCGCGACCAATCTACCATTATATAACACTTAGGACTTTCGCCCATATGTCATCCTTGCCGTTTTTAACAGTTTCCCACATTCGCACGTAAGCATATCTCATCCTTATGCTGTAGTGGCAAGGCTTTAGGTTTTACTGGATTTTGAACAATTCTCGACGCACATTTACCATCTGTACGCCCCGGCTCTGACCTTATGGTTTACCGGTTCTACCAACTTCTAATCCCATCTGGGTTAACTTGTCAACATATGCGTCAAGTGAACCCCCAGCGAGATCACTCACTTTTTGAACGTTTATGTTTAACTAAAAAATGATGAAAGTATTTCAGGGATTTTCTTTTCATCCCAATAAGGTATTCTTAACAATTTAAGATTATGTCGTGAACAATACTCTTCTTTTATCTTATCATGCTTCTGTTGCTTTTCAAATTGCGTCATTGCCGCCTCATTAGAACAATTATTAAACTTAGTGGGAACGTAATGTTGACGTCCATCAAATTCAATACAAGTATTTTTATCGGGTAAGAAAAAATCAAATCTAAGCATTGCTTCATCACAACAATCCTTAAAAACATATTCCCTTATAAATTCAATGTTAGATGTGCTTAAGTATTGTTCAATTTTTTCTTCACCATGAGACTTTTTGCAACTTGGGCAACGTCGTCCTGTTATAATATTGTTCACCTTGGAATACCACTCATGCCCACACCGTTTACATCGAAACAATGCTTTTAATTGAGTACTTCCTTTATATTCTCCGACTAATTCCACGGATTCATTTGCCAATCGTTCAACAAGTTCTTCTTCAGAAACAGGAGCGCGTTTTCCACACTTCGGACATCCATTTTTATTATTAAGCAATAAATCAGGCTTGACCATCCAATGATAGCCGCAAATCTCGCACTTGTGCTCTATTTTTGTCTTAAGATTGACGTATTCACCTATCACTTTTATCATCGGTTTCTTTTCTGACAATTCTTTAACATAATCCTCTTGAGTTTTCTTTGCATGACCAGAACAATAAGGACATCGTCTTCCCGCATGAAAGTTTTGATAGGACATTTCTTGAACGCCTTTATCTTTATGATAAGGACAAATATATTTCATCTTATCTGTGTTTCTGTGGTATTCAGTCGATAATAATTTATATCCCACCTCTTCAAATTCTTTCCTTATATCTTCAAGAGTAAATTTACGTTTTATCCCTCGACTTTTAGTCATTGCTTACCTCCTTTCTTTGCTTTTTTACTTTCATCATTTACCAATCGCTACTTGTGTTTTGCTTTCGCAACTCTATGCTTTCCACAGAGACCAGACTATATCTTCACCTTTTCAGGTGTCTATCACAGGACGTATCAATAGCTTATACGCCACTTAGTCGTTGAGCCTTCTCCTATTCGGAGCTTGGTTGCTGATTGCCCATTACAAACGTTTAGGTTTTCACCATGCGCCATCTATTATTTTTTTCTGCTTTCGCAACAATCGCACCTTGATATATTTCATTCATATGCTGTTGTATAATAGCTCTTAGGGTTTCCCAGACAATTCAATAGATATTTTTTCTTCTACCTTTCGATAAAAGCGAGCTAAAATTTTAACCCGATCAGTGCATCATCAAGCTCAAATACACTATCTATCATTCGCCCAATAACTTCTATACTCGCTTGCATGATAGCGTTAGCTTGTTGATACGTTAATCCCAAACTTTCTATTTGATTTTGTAAATCTTTTTGAGCTTTTTCTCTTTCTTTTAGAGCTTTCTTTTCAGCCTTTGCTGTTTCTTTTGCGGCTTTTTCTTGTTCTTTTGCCGCCTTTTTTGCGGCTTTTTCTGCTTCTCTTTGAGCCTTTACTGTTTCATCTAATTCTTTTTTACCGCTAACTGTAACCTTAAACTTGATTTCTGAACCTTTGATTTCATCAAGCTGTTTTTGGACATCACCTGTATCAAGTTTAATACCAACAAGAATAGAATAATTACGATTATTACTCGCCAATAATCAACACCTACTTTCCAAAAGCTCTGGGCTTAATCTCAGACCATCCTATAAGAATCGCCTCGGCAACATCGTCCTCATTTCGAGCACTTTTGGGGCTGACCCAATTAAGCGTAAGCCCAAAGGTCTTATTAGCTGTTTCAATCGCTTTTTGTTTTAATATATCACGTTTAGTGCCGTCTCTTGTTCCATCAAATATACCCAATTTACTGCGCCATTGAGACGGCAATAAAAAGTCAACTTTTAGTTCAAATCGCGCACATAAACTTAAAACCATGCCCTGTACCGCGCCCAATTTTTGTAAAGTCAATTTACCTTCTTTGGCTGGCGGTGCTTCTGACACAATTCTTACAGGTTTATACTTTTGTATAATCTTGCTTAATTCTATCCATTCTTCCATTATTCTATCTGTCCATTCAAGCGCATGGTTAGGCTTTATTGTGCCGTGGTCTATTAACTCACCCTCAACAAATATCGCCCAACCCGTGCTCGTCGTTGAAGCATCTAATGAAAGAATTATTTCATTATTGAACATCCCATGCTCCCAATGCTACATTAACGCGTCCTGCCATCTCAAGACCAACTTGTTCGCAACCTTCTTTGAACCAATTGCTTAAATTGCGTTTGCCTATTTGATGTAACAATTCGCTCCAAGCATCACGTGCTTTACACCAATAGCCATCACCAAATAAATTGCCTGACAAACCGCCGTAGATTATATCGGCAAGATATGGACGAACGTCCTCGTAATTTTTTAGCCACTCAGGTGAACCATGCTGTGCTTTTTTTCGATTAATATTCAACAATGCCCAATCATAAAAGAATTCATATTCGACAAAAGCATCAGTTTTTGGACTGCTATGCCATTCATAATTCCACGCATTAAGAAATTCATCAGTTCTTTCATATTCACTGGGCAGCCCTGCATCATATACAACTTTACGAATAATATCTCTATTTTCTTTCCACATTTTCTGCATAACGTAATCCACTGCCGCAATTAATGGTGTTTTCAAAGTTCGTCTTAATTCGTGATCATTCTTAGGTAGACTTGCCATGACGTTTCAGCACCTCGCCAATTGGCTTCAGCATTTCGGGAAGATTTTCAGCAATTTGCGACAGCGCAAGAAGTATTGATTCAGAAAATTCAATAGCGTCAAGAATGCTATGAGCGTTATGAACAGTGCTCCAAACCGCGCTAAATACACCGCATTCATTCATAAGGTCATAGTCAAGGGCGTTAATCTCATCTTCGTCAGAAATCTCAGTAGCATAAATGAACATCATGAGATTCATAGTTCTCTCACGCTCCGCCCATGTCTTAAACTTAATAACATTATTGGCAATCTGTTGAATCTCCGCATCTGAAAGTCGTGGCTTGACATAAATATCAAACTTTTCAATATAAATGCGTTCAGGCTTTTGTAATTCTTTCATAATTTACTCCTTTTATTCCTTTAGTTCAAAATTTTATAAAATTGGAAGCAGCAAATACCCCAATACCAATCAGCACAACTATCCAAGGAAAATATTTTTTGAAAAATTCAAAGATATCAAATTTTCCTTTTTCGTCCACGTTGTCAACTTTATTTTTTAACGTCTCAACATCACCAACAACCTTGTCCAAAGCATTCTTCTGTGTTTGGATATTGTTATTCATTGTCGCCATTTGCAGATTCATTGTCGTCATAGTATCCTTAAAACTAACAAGCGTTTTGTTTAATTCTTGATAACTTTTTGTGTTTTGATCAAGACTCTCTTTTAGAAAAGGATATTCGGTATCAAGTCGTGTCACCTTTTCTTCAAGTGCATGCACTCGTGCCTCTAAAAGTTCCATAATTACATCCTCACTTTTTATCAATTATTTTGTAGGTATCGCTATTTTGTTCAACCTTTACAAAAGCAGGGACTTCATCATACGGATTTTTAATCATTATTGTCTCATTCCCTATATCCACATACAGCCATTGCTTTCGTGATTGTCGCACTTTACAAAAACCTTCGGGTGCTTCTAAGGAATCGATTCTTTTGCACCGGTTAGGCATACTTGAAAGAGGTCGCCAGTCATTTACTTTATTACACCAATAAATAAAGGGACATACGTCATTGGTTATATTGCATTTGTTTCCACCAACATAATCACACATAACTGTCCTCCTTAATAAAAATAGGGGGCGACAAAAAGTCACCCCCTAAAATTATTTCACAGTTACCTGAACAAATGCCGGGGCAACATCATTATGATTAGTAAGCGTTACATTAACGTAAGCAGAACCCTGAGCCACGCCCTTGACAACACCATTACTATCAACGGTAATAATGGACGATCCACCACCCTCGACGGCAAATGTGAAGTTAGAATTGTCCTTAAGCTGAGAAGCCATATTGTTTCCAAACACTGCATAGACCTTCAGAGTCTCAGTGCCATTTGCGGCAATCTCGATATCATTGTTCTCAACAGCGAGGGCAATGACGTTATCCTGCCACTGAGCACCGATAACTTCCTCGGTAATGGTTGCGTAATAAGAATCGGTCTCACAAGATGAATCACTTGCAGTTACCGCAAGAGCAGAACCAGAAAGTGAAACAGTAGCCGCAGACGAAGCGTTCATCGTCAAGTCTTGAGAACCGTCAAGCGCAAATCTTGGGATATCGACAATAAGTCTACCCACAGTAGAAGCACCCTCGGAAGACGGGTCGCCTGAGAACAAGTCAGTGATAATAACAACGTGAATTTCGTCCGGGACGAACTGAGCAGGAACAATGATAGAACGTGCATTTTCATCCTGATAGAAATACTTTACACAATATTTATCATTAACTTTTGCGCCAGTTGCCTCAATATAATAAGCACCTTCAGTGCCCTTAATTGTGCCAACAGTCCAGTCATTATCATCTGCACCAGGCTTCTGATACCAACCAATGAGCGCACCACTTACAGCAGTTGGAGTGGCAGTAATCGGAATTTGGTTAGCAGTTGCCACAGTTGAACCTTCCTCTTTAATAGAAAGACCACCTTGACGAACATTGACACCAAGAGTCATACCCATATAAGAAATATCAAACATGGCGTCGACCAAAGTGGCAGTCATAGAACTGTCATGGAAGTATCTTCCAAAAAGGGCGTTTCCACGTCCCGCTCTGATCTCTTCAGCTGTAACAGCAAAAGATATCGAGCTTTCCGTGAGTGTCTTAGCAACACCGATAAGGTTCTGTCCCTTAAAGAGTAGAGCCGTACCAGTGCCCGCAAGAAACTTCTTCATAGTTTTTCCTCCTTAAATTATTTTGTAAATGAAGCATATTTGCTACTAACTGAACCGTCCCCTTGTACAATGTCCGTAGGTTTTCGTCCCATAGATTTAGCGTATTGTTCAGTTGTAACAAAATATCCATCCATCTTATTTTTCTTCTTCTTGTAAATCCAATGCTCAATTTCATCACCCTTTCCGGCAAATAGAGCAATTTCGCGCGTCGTAGTAAATTCTACTTCACCGCACACCTCGTCAAACAGTATACTAAAAGAACGATATGTCATTTCTTCCAAATCTTTCTTTGATATCCCTGTATGAGCTGTAATAATTGCTTCTTTCCGTTCAAGAGAAATTTCTTCATAGGCTTTGCCCTTAAGTTCATCAACTTCGCGCATCGCCCGTTGAACATCAGGATTTACATACGAATCATCATACCGATAAAAATTCTGATACATGATAATTCGTGATATTTCGTCAAAATCTTTAGCATCGATTTTTATTTGTTTCTCTTCGTCATAAATATATACTTTACCATGTTCATCAGCATTAATCATCGCTTTTTTTAAGTCAAGACAAAGATTGATAATGTTAATAAACTGTTGAATATAAAATTTATCTTGAGGAAACATCACTTCAAACAAAAATTGCAAATATTTCATTTGAATATATTCAACTTTATTCAAAGCATTTTTATCAATTTTCAGTATTCCAACACTATGATAGAATACTGCAAAATCCTGTACATAGACAGGAAGGATATTTAAGGTATTACCATCTCTTAACTGATATGGAACAGGTTTATCATGAGCAAAATAGATTTCTTGGAGCACATTGATATCAATACTCACAAGATTCATCCTTTCCTGCGTCACCCATTAATGTTCCCATCTTTAATGTAATACCTGTAAATGTTTTAGAATTGCCTATAATACTATTAACGCCCATATAACGTGAGATATCATCATTAAACATCATTTTGCCAACACCACCAATAGTTATACCATTAAGGGTATCAAAAATAATGTTCGTAAACAAATCCGCACGTGACACGGGAATTCCATCATAATCAACAAGGCTCATTTGACCGCCATACAACCAATCAAAAGAATAAACAACAGATGATGTATACAAATCATTAGGTTGAACAATATAAGTATATATCTTTAGCAAACATTTAGATTCAGCCATACCATCTTCAATAAGATTTGTAAAAAATACTGAATAATCTTCTTGTTTGCCCGTCTTCCATACGTAATTCATCTTTTCACCCAAAGAAAGATTATCTTTACTTAAGGCGTCATATGAATTATACTTAATCATCTTCCATAAATTTTCTGCTTTGGGTGATAATGCCAAATATTCAAGAATTTTATAAGCCCCCATAGGGAGTTTGCTTAAACTATTGTACATTTAATCACCCCATCATACTTGTCACTTCAATGAATCGTTGTTTAATAAACGTGCTTTCTACTTTTAGTACAATCAAGACTTGTTTATTAATTTTTTGACCTGTTATACGGTATTTATTCTTATCCAACTTTTCAATTGATACGGCATCACTTTTTGACGACACATCAACTGCCAAAGTTTGAGCAATACCATTACGATAAGGTATCAACTCAACGTCAACACTTTCATATTGTCGCAAGGTCTTGAACTCAGGATTCATAGCAACCGACCATGTTTCCTTTGTTTCACCAATAGTTACTTCACAAATTGCATATACGTCAGGATTGCCCTTAAGCATACATTTAACTTGCGTTGTTGCACCTATTGTTGATTTTAGCGTCATGACGCAATTTTCATCAATAGAGACTACATCTTTATTGTATTCCCATACGACATCACGTTCAACTTCTGTACCGTTTAACATTACAGAATATGTCAATTGTGCAGTCTCCCCCGGCGCACCTTCAAAATCTTTCATATTAAGTTTGACAGAATAATCATAAACGCCATTATCAGCAATTTGATTAATCTTATCATCCCCATCATGAATTTCGTCAAGGTACATATCGAGGTAAATCAATGTAGCAATATTATACTGAGCCGTGTGGACAGACTTTTGAAACGACCATAGCTTGAAGGGTCTTCCGTCAAGCATATATCGTGTATTCAACGCACATAAACGTAAGGTTTCTTCATTGCCCTGTAGAATAACTGTAGCGTGATTATTTGGTGTATTGATATATCTTGATATCTGAACAGCGGGCGAACCCATATCATAATCAACGCAACAAGGAATAATTACCAATGCGCCGTTCAAAGGGTCAATGATTCTTAACTCGTTATCGCATCTACGAATACTCAAATCTCTTGGAATTCCATTGTATGGGCTATCATCGTTAACAAGCCAATAATCACCGTTATATTGGTAATACATACCTCTTACAATTTTATGGTTTATGTCACGAAACGCAAAATGCAAGAAGTCTCCTGAATTGCGTTGTGCTGTAACACTTGCCTCAGTTGCAGGATAAACCCATGCTTCTACTTCATGATACGTTGGTAATCCAATACCATCTTGTTCTAAAACTATTCCTTTATTTTCAGGTGTTTTAGCAGACGTATTGTCCCATTGCGCATCTTGCACTGCTTGTTGTAATTCACAATAATGGTCATTAGGCTGTTGTGTCATGCCTGTTGTGATACCTAAAGCAAATTGATTAAACGGCATTTATTCACCGCCTAACTCAATTAAATGAAACACCACAGATTTCACAGTTTCGTGTCCTGCGTTATCCTTCAATTCATATAATCCCTTTATTAGCGCATAAATTTCTTGCTTATCAAGCCCATAATATTTTACAAACAAACGATTAAGATACTTTAGATAAGAGTCTTTTTCAATCGTCCGCTTTTGGAAAGCGTCTTCCCATAGCCCAAGGATTTTATAAAATTCATCGGCGCATCTATTTTGACTCATAGCCCCACCTCATTAAAAAAATCCATAGCGTGCTGAGATAGATAATTATTGATTTGTCGTGAATTTTCTTCGCGAAGTTTATCAATAATGTTTTGCTTTTCTTTCATGTTTTGCGACGAAACTCCTTCAACCTTGAAACTCGATGGAACATTAAGTTTCTGAGCTATCTGCGTCCCGTCGTTAGTCTCTCTTTCCCACCAAGAAATTATAAAGAAATTCGCAAGAATTTTTATTTCTTGTATGGTTAAGTCTGAGACAAATTTACGCTCCACCGCGTCAAACGCAAGGGACTGTACACAATCCGTAAATTGCGGAATCGCGCTCAAAAGAAAACCATCGCACCATTTTTGAAAATCATCTATAGATTGATTATAAAGTTTAACCAACTTATAATCATTTATTGTCTGTAATGCGAGGTCTTCTATTGTATCAAAAGAGGTCATATTACCCCTCCTTATCCATCGTTTCTATTTCCATATAATTCTTGCCTGTAATCTTACCAAGCTCAACAAGAACATTGGCATCAAGTGCTTCACCGTTCAGCCGACCATTAACAATCATGTTTTCAATAATTGTTTTTTGTGCTTCGCTTGCGTTCTTATAAAGAACAAGAACCGAATTAGCGTCAAGCGAAAGAATTGTCTTCATCTTGACATCATCAATCATATTCTCATACGCATCTGAAAGGTCATTGTCTTCTACAAACTGTGCGTCTGTAATATAAAAAATTCCTTCACGAGCGGCATTGGGCATATTATTGACAATAGCAGTTGCTTCTGCTTCTGAAAAAGCACGCTTATCAAATTGCTTATCAAAATGGTAATAAGAATTACCCTTGACAGTAAGACCGCCAGCGAAAAGATTTATAATAGTAATACTCTTCTTCTTTTTAGGCGTAGGTTCTACAGCAACAGTCTGTGTGGACGCTTGCTGCGCCTTCATAAGCAAAGCAATTTGCGCCTTAAGTTCAGCAATTTCATTAGCCTGTTCAGCAATTCTTGAATCGGTCTCAGGCTTTTCTATAGTACTCGTAGCAGTGGTAGCAGTAGTGGTTTTCTTTGTAGTGGCAGTAGCCATTTTATTCTCCTTTTATTCCTTTTATTCAAAGGGGACGGGTTTCCCCATCCCCATTAGAGTGTTAATTATTCGTTGATAATATACTTACCAGCGTATGCAGCAGACGCGAAAGTAAACTTCCAATCCTTACGGATAGTAAAGTTCTGAGTAATATCAGCATTGTCGTAGAACTGGTTGCTATTGGTAAGAGTGTTGGAAACAGCACCCTTGATAACCTTATCTGCGCCGGGCGAGACAAGGTAAAGAGTATTGTTGTCAAGCTCAACACCAAAATCAGCACTGCCAGTAGGAATCTGCTTCAGCTCATAGAGGTCAAAGTTGTAGAAGTTAGCCATGATGCCAACAGAGCCATTAGCACCCGCAACATTCATACGATAACCTGCGATAGAATCAGGAAGAACCTTTGCAAGAGCAGCCTGAGTACCCATGATAACAGGTCTCATGCCAAAGTTGTAAGCCTCAAGACGCTGACCAAGCTCAATAAGGGTCTGAGCCTTGAATGCACCAGTCTCGATGAACTGGGTCGGATAAACACCTGCGTTAAGACCTGCGGCAAGAGCAGAAACAGCCTCTGCGGTCATTTCGCGCTCAATGGAAAGAACGGCAAGACGGACAAACTCTGCAATGTCTTCCTTACCTGCGAGAACACGGTACATATCGGAATAGACAGTAACGATTCTCTCCTCGGGCGCGACGATAAGATCACCCTTGAAGTTCTTCTGACGGAAAGTCGTGCGTTCGCCATGAGCTCCTTTGCTTACCGTGAAAAGGTTACGTGGAGTAATCTTATAGTGAACAGCATCACCATAAGCAACAAATCTCATATCAACAAAAGGACTAAGGGAATTAGTGATATAAGCAGGAAGAAGCGAATTGATAACCTGATCAATAAGCGCGAAAGCAGCCCACTTAACAGAGGGGTTAGCCATCCATGCATTGGGCGCATCTGCTCTCTTAACACCAGAAAGACGCTCAATCTCAGCAAAGAAGCCCTTGTTGATTTTCTCGCTCATCTCGGTGAGTGGGATAGAGGGAGTGCGAGTGGGGTCATTCTTGCAGTTGTAATACTCTTCAAAAGCGACGTAGAAATCTACATTATCGCCAGCAAATTTTCTAAGTTCTGCGTTCATATTTATGTCTCCTTTGTATATTTTTGTTTAGATTAGTTGCGCTCGCAACGAAGCACCCAAGTAGGAACAAGCTCTTGACCAACCGCGATGGAATGCTTACCAACGATGGTGAAGTATGCGCCTGAACCGGGAGCTTCAGTAAGAGCCTTGAGCTTACCATTAGTGTCAAGACCGACAACGGTAGCGTTAGAAACGGTATCGGGGTCGAGAGAAGTAGTAAAGCAGTTCTTATCAACCTCAATGTGGTCAACATGAGGATTCATATAAGCAAGGGACATGGGCTTGCCAGCCTTGTTGTAGAAATATCTGGGATCGTCATAAAGCTGAACCTCGAGCATATCAGTACCTGCCTCAGGGGTACGAACGACCCAGACAGAAGTAGAAGTTGCACTTGCCGCAGTAACCTTATACTCAAAACCATTGATATTCTTCTGAGTATCAACATTCATATCGCCAAGAACAACGAAAGTACCATTGTCCATATCAGTGGTAGCGATACCAACGAGCTTGTTGGAGTCGACATCCCACGCAGTAGCTCTAATTAGCGAGCAATAACCGTGATTATTAGCCATTTTATTTTTCTCCTTTAATTAAATTATTTTTACAGTCTGTCCCAAACGGATTCAGACTTCTTTTCAGTAACAACAGGAATGCTAAACTTGAACATTCCATCATCTGATTTACTAAGATTTCCCTTAGTCGCATCGAAGCAAGTAGCCTTGACCTTATTAACAAAAGCGTCAATATTTTCAAGGGTACAATTTTTACCTTCCTCACGGAAAGCATCAATCTGAGACTCAGAAGCAAAGCCCTTGATTTCACTAAGAGCGGCTTCTACTTTACAAGCAAGTTGCGACGCTTCCATGCAACGCTTATATTCTCTAAGTTCTGCAAGTTCGGTCTGGCACTGCTTAAGTTCCTCGTCCTTCTGCATAATAATATTGTCTCTTTCCTCAATATCTTTAGTCAGTTGGGCGCACTTAGCCTCAAAGTCTTCATGTTCCTCAGTGTCATGCTTGTCATCCTCGTCACAAGGACAATCCTCAGCCTTGACAACAGTCTCTTCCATTTCGGTTTCCTTAGTCTCATCAACCTTGGTTTCCTCTTCCATGTCAACTTTTTCAGTATCCTTCTCAGCCATCTTGGTTTCCTCCTTTCCGTCAGAATCATCAAGCCCGAGCTTTTTCTTGATTGCTTTAATCTTTTTCAAAACCTCAGTCTCGTTTTCTTTTTCTGCATAACCCTGTGCCGAAGCAAGAGCCTTGACAGAATATCGCCACTCGCCATCATACAATCCCATAACAGGATAGCCCAGTTTGGTTACTTCTCTATCTTCCCATCCGGGTTCAAGGCGCAAACAAACTTTCGGGGCGAGGGTTTTATAATTCTTTTCTTTTACTAAATCTTGCTTAGCTTTATCACCGTCCCATTCGCCCTTATAAATTGCATTTTTAGAAGTATTGATGGGATGTGATACATATTGTTCAGCCATAGATTTCTTTCTATTTTCTACAAATTTTTCAAGATCGGAAAGGATTGAATTTTCTGAAAAATAAGCGTTTGCTTCTTCCTCGGAAAATCTAACCATAGTAATATCAGCATCGGGACATGAGCCATTGATCCGATGACCTAAACAACATAAACCCATCAAGTCAAAGGAAATAACTTTGCCTTCATCAGCGTCATCTTCTGTAATAACCGTCATTTCAACACTGGAGTTGCGTAAATTGTCTCCTTCAAAGATAGCATTAAAATCCTTGCCGTAAATCTTACTCACTACAGCATAAGCATACGCCTTGGTAAAGCCGTCTTCTTCCACAAATTCAATCTTTTGGTCACGGGGAAATACACCATAGACTTGTTCATCTTCTTCGTGGCTCATGCTGTCACCATTTTGTATTTTAGCAACAAGAAAACCACCAAGAATAGTAGACGCATACTTTCTGAGCGTTGCGTCATCTATATCAAGATGATGACTGTTCGGGCGAGTCGATAAGAAACAAGTTTTGAATACAGAAAACTTATGCTCAGGATAATTTTTTGTCCATTCAGGTACTTCAACAGCTTCTTCAACTTGAAACGATACTTTTCTTTCCATCATTCATCCTCCTTTCCAATAGTTTCATTAAGATATTTCATAAACTTTTTGCTTTTCTTAAAATAGACCGTTCCATCCTCGTCTTTATACATGGGTGGAAATCCTTTTTGATGAAGTTTTGTAATTAGCCAATCTTCATCGCAAGCAAAAAATTTAGAAACATCATTTGGTGTGCCAAGTATTAACATAATTAAACAATCTCTGTAGCAGTAACAGTTCCGTCATCAGTAACGGTAATCTTAAACTTTTTGGTCGAGCTTGGAGTGGATGATGCAAGAATAATCTCCTTGTCGGTCAGTCCAACAACGCCAAGCGTATTGTCCTTAAAGGTAAGAGTTGAATCAACTTCAAATCCACCGCATGGAATTTTCGCCATATTAATAAGCCTCCTTTAATATCCAAAAGTCCTTTATATCGTGGTCATATGCCGCGATATCGTTGCCATAGACTCCGATCTTGTCTTCAAGCAATATGGTTTGCGTTACATATTCATTAACCTTTTTAAGAATATCGAGCATATCGGCATAAACTTGAAGATCGTTGTTATTGTATGCAATTTTGCATACACCCATAGTAAGCGTCTGAAAATCTATTGTTCGCTTGTTAATTTCACGAATACATTCTGAAACTGTAGAATAATCTTCATCACCTCTTGGCGTTTCGCCATAAATGACGGAAATATTATATGCCTCAAGGCATTTCTCTCCGGCTGTATCGCTTAAGTTGGGATATGCGTGAGCAAGCCCATGATGTACTAAATCTGCCAGTTGATTCATAGCAAATTTAACTCCCAACACTGATACTGCACGGTCAAGAAAACGATTCATCGCAAAGCACTGTTTGACGAATTCCATTAACGCTTCTTGCGTAGATTTTGAAACTAAATTATCCATTATTCATTATCCCTCGATATTTCAGCTGAATCAGAAATTTCAGTATCATCCATTGCTGGTCTACCGTTTTCTTTATCGCCTGAGTTTGCCGTATTTACGTTAACCATCATGGTGCTGTACTTATCAATCCATCCTGTCCATTTACTTTCTTGAAGCATCTTTTCAAATACCACAGGATGATAACCCATGACGGACGCAAATTCAGTCATCGGCAATACTATTCCCTTATCAGCAATTTTCATAAGATTCTCAAATCTTGCGCTACGTTCGTATCGGTAATTTGAGCCATTAAACGTGAACTTAAAATGATATTTTTTAGTAATTTTATTTACATAGAAGTCAAGGAAATTATTGAACTGCGCATAAAGGGGCTTCATAATACAATAAACCTCATTTAGCGCCGCTTCAACTTCGGCATTACTCATTCTGTCTGTAGAATAAATAATACGGCTAATACTTGTACCAGTACCCACGGATGTACCAACTTGGGTCTTGTACATATCAGTATTATAATCTTGGAACTGGAAGAATTTGTTATCTTCTGTGGGCATTGCGCCAACCTTGACAAGGTTATTGCCCATACCCTGCTTAACAAGTGAAAGCAACTGAGCAAGCAACTTAAGGTTAATTGCGAACTGGTCTTTTTGCTCACCCGATTTTGCACCATCGTAAGTCTTAATACCACCAACAAGAATACCATATGCTGAAATCAAATCCTTATTGTACTGCAAGGACTCTACTTCATTGTTTCGCATAATATTTTTAATAAAAGGTGCAAGAAATGGTGTAGGATTAAAGTTTGATGTATCAAATCGAAAAGCCCACGCTCCATCATTCGGTGAAACATCAGCCCACAGCGCATATTGTCCCGTCCGTTTATCAAGTGGTGCAGACGGCACATAATCAATGCTCATATCCTGTGTAGTTCTGATATAAGTCTCTTTCAATGATGGGTCAAATGTATTTATATCAACACCCGGTTGCATAAAATACATCATATTCATTGAAAACAACAAACCCTTTTCCCAATAGCCAGTAATCAAACATTCTTTTTGGGGTAAGATTTGTAGCGCATAACGCATCTTCTTGCCATTGCCCGGCTTGGTCTTTCTGAACCATGTAAAATACTGCTCTGACCTAAGTAGATTCAGAACAACATTATAAAATTCCTTTTTGTAATCAAAATTAAGGAGGAAATGTTCCACTCTACGCTTGTCGGCAAGATACTCTTTGCTTTCATAATCTTCCTTGGTATAAGCATCAGTACAAACATACGACAAATCAAATGATAATGCGTTTGCATAAGAATAAAGCGTCCGCTTGAATATCATATCAAACTGTGACGCGAATTCTGTGTACATAGCAAGATTTTCAGGTGATTTGTTGAAATCTGCTAACGCCTCTTTAATCTGCTCGGTTGATGGTACGCCTTTGGTTGTGTTAAGGCTTTGTAAAAGTTGATTGCTTAAAAATGGTGAATAAAAATTGTTACCGGGATAAGCGTAAGCAAGCCCTGCCGCAAATTTGGTTATATCTTCCAACTGTTCAGTTGAAAGTTTTTCTATCGTCTCTTCCATGTTTCCTCCTTTCTTAATTTATTAAATTATTAAAATACAAGCTCCAAATCGTCAATGTCAAAATCATCTTTTTCTTGGAGTTGTTTATTCCATGCGTTTTCTATCTTGTCAAAAATATAGTTGACATAAGACAAAACAACAACACGGTCTTTTGTTTTATTGCGGTCTTCCTTAAGAACAATTTTATCTTGCTTTATCTCAATATTCAGCTTAACCGCCTCTTGAATTAACAAGTCTGTTTCACCATAAGGCGCAAGAACTTCTGCCAATTCTTCAGATGATAACTTAAAATATTCACCAGTATCCTCGAGTATTTCTTGCTTGTTTTGAAGCGAAGTTAAAAACTTGATATTGCCCAGTTCAAGTTGATGGCGTAAAGACATCCAACAATTTGAGTTTATATCCGTGCCACCAATTATCCCAATAATACATGGTATTGCATGAGGGTCAACGGTACGATGAATAAGGTCATCAATCTTGCCTTGTGAAATCACCTGATAATCCATCTTATCAGAAACTGTTAAGCCATGTGCATCCCATGAATACCCACGCTTTTCATGTTCGCGATATTCTGTCATGATATTATAAATGGTTTCGCCACCTGAACGTAAGTCGGGCACGATGTAATCTGCATCAAAGTCTTGACGAAGTTCTCTTACGCGCCATGCCGCACCTGTGGAATCGGATGCTTCCCATTGCTCAATGTATTCAAGTCTGCGCTCAAAATGGTTATCTTTCCAAATGCCTGAAAAACATTCAATAATAGTATTATCGTTATCAACTCCAGTCTTGCCTGTTTTGTTAGCGAACGCAAAGTCAACGCCAATAATACGAACTTCATTCATTGAATCTTTAGGTCGGAAGGTAGGCTTAGAACCTGTAAATACTTGCATATCTGTAGGTGGAACAAAGGCATCTTCAATTTCTTGGTTATCAACAAATTGCTTAAGGTTAAAGAAAGAATCTTCCAGCAGACCCTGTGTCTCATTCATGATCTCCATTCGGAAATCCGAATCACTCATTTGCCGTTTAGCTTTGCGATAATCCGACCATGTGCGCGAACCGTCCCAAATTGCTGTAAAAATATCTTCAGCAACAGTAACATATCGTTCATGCGTCTGCGAATATTGTAAAACAACCGCTTTTCTAAATGCTCTTATAAACCATTCCCATTCATAACGTGTCGAGGTTATATAAACGCTTTTGGCGGTTTCTATCCAGCGTGATGTTTGATACTCTTTAAGAGATAAGTATGGAGTAGGACGATTATGCCCCATCGGTTCAAAGACAGAATCTATAAGATTCTTTTTAAGCCTTCGCGCCTCTTCATAAATCGTAAATGTTGAACGAATACCACGTGCTGATTCAGCACAAACCGCAACGATTAATGTCGCGCCATTAAGTTTATTTTCAATAACGTAAGCATATCCATCTTCACTTGTGCCTTTTCTAATAGTTAGATATTCATGCTCATACATCCATCTGAGATAAGGCGACATTTTACAAATGAGCTCTTTTTTGATTTTTTGCTCAACTATACGCGATGCCTGACCAACTGTTTCAGAGGTTATAACGATTTCTGCATAAGGATACAAAGTAAGAGCACACAACGCACCCGCGCCCGCAAGGAAACTTTTACTGCCTCCACGCGTGGTTATATCCCAGTACGTATCCGCTACTCCCATCATATGAAGTTTGAACAACTGTACCGGATATAATTTCCATTCAAACAATTCTTGCGCCAAAATATCCCAATTGCGGCGATATCTTGTAATCCACTTTTTTGCGTTCTTCGCAGAATCTGTTTGCGTCCAATCAAGATTGGCATTTTTTGCCAGTTGTAATTCTTGCTGAACGGCTTTCTGTCTAAAGAATCTATTAGGTGTGCTCATTGCTCATCCTTCGGAATCGGAGGATAATTCTTACTACCCTTTATAAAATTCTCCATTGACCGCATTATCTCTTTATACATAGCTTCATATCCTGCTATGTCACGATAAGCGCTTTCATCTTCAATCTCTGCCGGTTCTGTCTGCTCAAATTTCCATGCCATACGGTCAATAAACTTATCTATTTCTGACCGCTCATTTGACTTAAAATTATCAATCTTAAGTAGTTTCATCCACTTAAGGATTTCATCCGTAATAGCCTTGGTGTCCTCGCCACGCTCATTAGCTTGCTTGAGCCTTAAGTCAGCTTTGCAAAGATTTCTATAGACTTTTATCCCTGCTTCGTCTATACCTTCTATGCCGTCAATATAATCATGCAACTCACCTTCAAGCCATTCCCAATCTGACGGCGGGTAATCACCCCAATTATGACGAAGTAAACGTTTATCAGCTTCGCTTAGTGAATCATCATCGACAATTACCACGTCTTTATCGTCAGTATTAGATTTAATCACGCTCTTCATACTAAGATATTCCTCCATCGGGGTATCACCATCAAGAGCATCTTTGAACTGTGCATTAGAATTGGCTAAAAGCGTCATATACGCGCCAACAGGACTTGCGTCCTTATCACTTATCTTATCATCTACTTCACGCCCCAATTCCTTATAAAACGGAATGTTAGCTTGGAACAACGTACACCAAAGTGCCGCCAATCTGCCATTACGGGGTTTCATAGATAATATTTTATCAGCGAAAGATTTGTAACGTTTATCAAGACACTTTTTACATATGGGAATATATTCTCCACTATTGATAGGCGAGGCATAAAATTTATTTTTTGATAAAATTTCTCCACAATCAGCACATACCTTTTGGGAGACTTTACTAAATTCTGCCATCCTTTAATTCCTTTTTAATTCATAAAAACGACGCGCCGGTTTGTGCATTCTTTCGCCAATAAGCAAAAGACTAAGCATGGCGCGTCTGTAAACTGCGATTTGCTTTAGACAAACCAACAGTAGATATGTCTGTACTCTACGTCATCACGCGAGCCTTGGACGAATCATCTCCTTTCGTTAATTTATGCTTCTGTTGATTGTAACAAGTGGATAAATTGACAAGTTGATGACCTCTCTTTCTGTCGGAAGTATCTATATAAACCTCGATTATCCGAGGACTTTATTAAGGTATATGTCCCTTGACCAAGTTTCACCTTCTTGCTCGTTATAATAAGCCAAATGACAACTTGGTAAAGAACCTTTTCGTAAACTATTGCTATATGGGTCAATACCCATGATTGAACCAACACGATGAATCTTTACATCACCATTATCAAAAGCGCCTAAACTTTTGGTGTCGGTTGAATGCAAATGTCCGCAATACATAGCTTCAACAAACATACCTTGAACATCAGAAAAATATCGATATGTGTTAATTGCTGATTTAGTTCCGTGCTCAAGTAAAATATTATGCTGTGCTATGGTGGAAATTCGTGCAGGAACGCAATTATGCACAGTCACACGATTATTATTAGCAAGACGCAACTGAACATATTTAGCAATCAGCTTGCCAAAATTTTCCTCGGGATTGTATGCTTTTTGCTGAAGCATACGAATTTCATCATGGTTGCCTGAAATCATATCGACCATGATGAATATTCCTAATTCACGCGATAGCTTATCAAGCCATTCAGCAAAAAATTCGGAAAACTTAATTACCGTATCAACGACCGGCTCTTTTAACTTGGCAAGACTTGACATTCTTAAACAATTCTCGACCATATCGCCTAATATTCCTATATTAAGAATATTTGCGTTGCGGTCATAATTTTTAATCAGCCAATCGGCAATATATTCAAATCTTGCCCGCATAATATCGAAATTGTAGGCGTTAATAACCATGCCGTCAGCACCAACAATCTCAAAATCTGCCCCTGCATGAATATCGCTTATAAGCAACAATCCCTCATCAGCACAATCCATTTGCGCATTAAACGCTTCAACACAGTCAACAACAACAGGCTCAAATGGCTTAAGACGCTCAATTGCATCTACAACCTTTTCGCTCAACATATCCTGTCGAGCATCATGTCGTAAATTGGCGTTATATTCAAGATTGGCTGTCTGTACCTTTATCTTTTCCTTCTTGATTTCTTCAAGAATTTGCTCAAGATTTTCTTTTTCTTCTGAAGGTGCACCATCCTTGACAAGTGTATGATACTGTTCAAGGAACATTTTGAATAAATTTGAGCATCTGCGTAACGTTTCAGGTGAATACACCTCACCATCACCCGCCACAATTTCTGCCCATTCCTTTATAGATATATCGCCAACGGAAAGGGCTTGTGTTGCCCTTTCCATATAAGCAATTATCGTCTCGTTTTCATTTCTTTGCATTGGTTATCCCTTTGCCGCGATTTCTTCAATCTTGTTCTTTTTAACCCAAGCCTCGATCTGGATTCTCAGCCATTCATCAAGACCGCCACAATACTTGTCGATATATTTCTTCATCGAATCGCTCATGCCATTCAGTGCGGCAGTCTTAGCCATGTTAAATGCTTTGGCTTGCGCCTCCTTATCAAAGTTTCCGCTTTCCTTAAGACTGTCAACAAATGTCTGTGACACCATTATAACGATATCGCCAATGTTATCAATCATCTGTTGAACCTCTGCATTCTTAATTTCGGCAGTTTTAGTTCGAATAAGTTGAACGCCAAATCTAACAACAATCATTAACGCACAGGTAATTAGCGTATACAGAACTTCATTCAACGTAATTTCCATTGGACTCATCTCCCATATAATTTTCTATTCCGCTATCTTGCGGAACATTTGTATTAATTGTTATGCCTTCTTGTTTTTCTAACTCAGCCTTAAGCAGGGCAATCTTAAACGTATCAGTTGCTTTAGCACGCCAACAATATAAGCCAAATGAAGCAGTTAATATCGCGCCAATTTCACCGCCTATATAAGCCAAGGGCGCAAGGTCGTTTTGACGGTGCATCTCATAACAGCACCAAATAAGAAACGCAACGCAAATAATTACAACCGTCCATCCCATAACTTTACTCGTCGGCGGGAGTTTCTTTTCTATTTCGCTTTTGGTAGTTTTGGGCATATTTGTTAATCATCTCCGTGATATCATATTCAGCTTGCTTACGCTTTTCGTCAGACATGGTATCAACCTTTTCACGAGCAATCTGTCGGGCGATACGCTTCTTGTCAGCTTCAGATATCCTATTTTCTCTGGCACGTCTGCGTCCACCTTTGGACACGATGGTTTCGTTCACATCATCGATAAATCCATCAGTCGGAGTGAATACAGGAACATAATGTTCAGGAATATTATAAATCACCTGTTCGCCGTCTTCCATAGCGACCTGAGTACTTCCTTTAACAGTCTTGAGCTTAAATGTGCCAAGTCTCGGGAATTTGCATTCACCGTCGTAATAAATTTGCCGTATAATTACCTCGGCGATAGAATCAATGTATCGCTTTGCGGTGTTTGGGTCTTTAATATTTGCCCAAACTGCAACCGCCTTATAAAATTCATTGTCTGTCATACGGCACATACCCGATATTTACTTCTTCGTTTTTACGAATGAACTCATCTATCCATTCTTCGTCCTTGCCATAATATGGCGACTTTTCACCATAAAGCTCAATCGACCGCTGAATGTATTCTCTAAGCGGCAAACCACCATATGCAGTCGCCCTCTTTAATGCAGACTTAAAATTTGACAGTGGTCTAAAAAACGCTCCAAGGAATCCCTTTGTTGGAAGCACTACCATGCGCTTGCCCATAAGTGTTGAATAGGCTTCACGCTCAGGCAGTGGTGGATAATCCCGAAACGTGAGCGTTCCTACGTTCGCTATCCTAACTTCACATCCATGCGTAAGCGTTTCATAAACAATCTGCTCATAAGCCTCCTTGAACTTCGTACAAGTGTGCTCATCAAGCCCAGTCAGCTTAGACAGCATCTTCACAAAATCTGCGCTCGAAAGAGTGGGAAACTTGTGAGGATTACCCGCCTTCTTTTTCTTCTTTTCCTTAGTAGTATTTATATTCTCGTTTTGTTCCATTTTAATTCCTTTTATCCTTTCTGGGAATTATGTTCCCTAATGGGGGGTGAATTTGTTATATCGTACTTTGTTGATTTATCAACAATTCGTGGGTTTAATTAACATTATCAGTACAAAGTTTTTAGCAATTACACCACTTTTCAAACATCATATCACGATTATTTTCATCATAGCATTTTTCAGAACAGAACAGTTGTTCTGAACCACCGTGGCTTAAATCAGGTGTAAATCGTTTTCCACATATTGGGCAAATCTTACCCAACTTAGGTGTATTCACTTTAAGATTCTCAACAATCTCTGCGCCGAAGCACGACCACAGCAACTTCTTTTGACTATTCGTCTTAACCGTGTACATATACGCAACAAGCGAATTTGTAACATAGTCAACATTATAACCTGTGGCAAGAATCTTATCACGGATGAACTTGGTAGCATAAGCATCGTCATCATCAACGTTATCGTTCTCTTCGTTAAACTCTGCTTGATGTGCATTCCAGTAATTATACGCTTGAATCACCGGATGGTCTTCTTGTACAGTATAATCCACCCCTTCCTTCATCAGCATACGGTAATCAAATTTGCCTACAGTCTTGCAATATTTAATCTTGACCGCTTCAATGTCATCACCATTCTTATCCTTACGCATTGACCATCCGTTGACGTGTTCTGGCAGACGATTCATGAAAGATTGGTTAGGAGGCTCAACTTGCTCATTGGTTTTATCCTTGGCGTATTTGAAATAGTGGGGGAGCTTGCCGTGAATTAAGGGTTTGATGATTTCATTTTTGTCTTCTGGACGAGGGGGCATATACAAACATTTGGCAGCATCAATTGACCAATTAGACTCAGCAACCAACCACGCCATTGCTTTACGTTTTTCCTCTGTTATCTCCCCACTATTCCATATCTTACTACAAGAATTTGAATAAATTCCAATCTTGCCATACTTGAAAGCAGCTATTAATCCATCGTAAATGTTTTGTGGGGTAATCTGCACAGCATTTGAATGCCCCATTGCGTAATTAAGGGGATAGAAATTGGGTTGTATACGCTTAGCAACTTTGTTTAGCGTATTATTTTTTATGACCAACATCTGATCACCGTCCCAGTCGAGAGCCACTATTTTACTTATCAAGTCATGACAGCTTGTATACAGGCACTTAGTCACAAACCATTTCTTAGTTTCTTCATCGTTTCGATTTCTTCTTACGCAATGTTCAAAATAAAGGTGGGGGCTTCTTAAACAGTCTAATTCAGCACCATTACCAAACTGCGATATACTAACCTCTCCATCCTGTAATAGCCCCTCCGGATTTTCTTTATGTTGGAACAGCCATTCACAAAAAGCGTACAGGTCAGGCGAAACAAGACGGTAATATCCGTTTACCCTCAAACGCCCTGCTTTCGCTTGCTTAACAAGACTACGCTTAGTCTGCTTCAAGATTTCCCGGTGGTAAGCATCACGGAACAATTCGGGATACAGCATCAAGCCCTGTTGGAAATAATTGGGGGTTTGATTATAGGGCATAGCCCCCAATAGCTTCGTGTTTGTCCTGTAATCTTCACCAACATTATCAATTTCTTTGTTAGTGAATTTAAGTAGTTTGTCTATCTCGTTGTCCTTAATGTCATACAAAGTTTGGAGCATCTGGTAATTGATTTGTGCCTTGGGAACATAAGGACGCTCCTCGTTACAGTAACACATATGGCAACCATATTTCTTAAAATTGGCTTTATATTCATCCCATGACTTAAACGTTTTCCAGAGCTTAAATTGGCTCTTGGTCAAGATATACTTTATATCATCTTCGATAACATTGTATTCTTTGCCATATATATCTTTTACAATCCATTGCTCAGGCGTACATTTTTCACGCAAAAACTTATCAAACGGAAATTGTATCAACGCACCTTTAATGAAGGGCGCACGCGCTATTCGTGTAGTCCCCGCATCACAGCGCATGAGACCGCACCCATCGTTCATTTGAACACTTGTACTTGTATACTGATTTGTAATTTCATACGTAGCAGTATCGATGCAGTCCATCTGCCCCCATACCATCAACTCATGGTCATCAACCACAATCGCCTTATCGATATCAAAGTCTTCCCACACATCTGTAGCAGAGCCATTCAGCGACGTATAAGCAAGCCATTTGTTAATTATACATCCACCACGTTTATTGACCTCTTCACGGCTTAATCCGCACGTCAAAGTCATCCACACACGATTAAGCAGTTGCTCCTCAATGAACAACCCACGATGTTTTCTAATCGCGCCCGCTGACGATGAAAAGTAAACATAATGCTTGCCGTTATAATTAAATCCATTAAATATCAGGTCGTGAAGAACTTGATAGAAATAGAACTCAACGGAAAATATATCTTCACTCAACTCACCCGGCTTTAGCCCACACACGCGCGTAAGCTCAGATTCAAACAGGCTAATCACGCTCTTGTTGTTGAACTTCTCAGGGTTCATGTCGCGAACAAGCCCATGACCTTTCTTGCTGTCAAGAATTTCCGTCAACTTCTGCTTACGCCGCTTGAGCATCCGGTTGACTACGGTCTTTTTCCATTTTGGTGTAGTTGGCTTTGCGCGTAACTTATAAAGCTTAAGCATCTCATTGTGAATTGCTTGTTCTTCTGCGTCATAGAAAATGTCCGTACCGACAGATCGTATGAAACAAATTTTATCTAACGCCAATTAATCGTCTCCTTCGTCATCGTCTTGATTTATTTCTACGTCCACGTCATAGTAATCTCCCGCCCATTCATCGATATACTCCTCACGTAACCGTTGATTTATTGTCTTGTAATGACGCACTTTGTAATAACTCATCTCTTGCCAGTACACTGTTTCTCCTTTCCGGCACAGCCCAATGTGCCTATTCCGTTTGCCACTGTATATATTATAGCACATTTTTAGTGATTTGTCAAGTACTTTTGCAAAATTTCTTGAAAAATTTTTTCAGACACGTGAACACGCCTTGATGAGCAAGGAAAATTTTGCGGTTTGCGGAACAGTAGTGGTCGAGCGTTGCAACTTTGGGTTTAAGAAAAAGTACCAAAAAGAAAATAATGTATAATTATTATATATAAGGGGAACCCCTATATATAAACTAATATATCGTGTATACCTATAATAGCGATAGCCTATATATAACTAAAAGAATCTAATCTCTCCTTTATTTCTTTCTCTTTTGGTGCTTTTCGTTTCTTTCTTTGACACGACTTTGTGTTAAAAAATTATCAATCGGTTTTTCACCCCGACTTTTCTCGCACATCTTTCATGACGATATAGCCCACCCCTTCCTTGTTTGTTCAGAGCCCTAAGATTTAATCAGCGTGTTTGACTGTAGAATCGACGGAAAGAGTCAAGGAGCAGTAAATACCTTACTGATGTCTTCTGGCGATTTTAGCCTCAAAAACCCTTACTACAGCCCAAGAAAAAATTTTTTGAGAAATTTTCAAAAACCCCTTGACAAAACCGAAAAAGTGTGGTATAATATATACACAGCAAACGAAAGGAGGCTCAGTCCAATGAGCATCTTAGAATTATTCCAAGCAAAACGAAAGGTTGCAGAACTTAATGAATCCATAGCAGAACTTGAAAAGAGACGCGAAGCCCTTGAAGAATCTCTTTCTAACCGTAAGATTGAATATGAAGCCCAAGTCAACATGGTTACTAAGAAACAGCAAGAAATCAAAGCCGCTAACGATGAACTTGCTCAACTCAAAGATGAAATCAATGGCATTAACGTCATGGAAGAATATGCTATTCCTCGCTACAAAGAAGCTAAAGTTCAGCTTGAAAAAGACCGTGAAGAAAAACAAAGAGACATTGAATTTCACTGTAAGTATACTGACGGCGAAAATAAAGACGGTTTATGGTGGATTGAAAACCCTTACGCCTTGAATAACTCAGCCTCAAAAGGTAAAGCTATGCAAAAGACTTATGGCGAAGGACTTGTATATGCGCTTAACGCCTATCTTGACAGTAAAGAAAAATCCGTCACTTACTACAACTTGAACAAGACAATTGACGCCATTAGTAAGAAATTTAATATGTATCAGAAAAAGGCTGAAAACATCGGTCTTAGTCTGAACAGCGATTATGTCGGTACACGTATTGACATCATGAAACTCAATCTGGCGATAAAGCAAAAAGAGAAAGAAGAAAAAGAACGTATTCGTGAAGAAAAACGGCGTATGCGTGAAGAAGAAAAACTTGCTCAAGAAATAGCTAAAATCCGTGCCTCTATCAATGCTGACCGCTTAAGATATGATAAGGCACTCGGTAAAGCTACGACAGAGCAGGAACGTCAAGAAATTAAGAATCACCTTGCTGAAATAGATAAGCGTGAGCAAGACGTCAATTACCGTGAACAGCATTCGCGTTCCGGATGGTTATACGTCATTGATACACCCGCAATGCCCGGAATATGCAAACTTGGGTGTACACGCAGAATTGACCCACTTCAAAGAATCGCTGAATTAAGCAGTGCCTCGGTGCCATTTCCATTTATCTGTCGCGCAGTTGTGTTTTCTGATGACGTCTTTGACATAGAGACTAAGATACACAACTATTTCAACGATAAACGCGTAAACAAAGAAAATCTTCACAAAGAGTTCTTTGCAATAACACCCAACGAAGCCATAACCGCCCTTAAGGACGTGTTTGGATGCGAAATCCATTATATATCAAAACAAGAACAGGAGAATGTTGAAAATGAAGAAATCTAACAAAATGTGGACAAGAAGCGAAGACATCATGCTGATGAATCTTAAGAGTTCTGAAGCGAGCAACAAGATGATTGGTGTTCAGCTTAATCGCACAGAAAGCTCAATCAAAAACAGATGGCGCGAACTACGCCGAGGTATGGGTAAGCGTACATCGGGCAACAAGATTATGACTTCAACCTATACTGCTGATGACATAGCACTTGCTAAAAGCCTTGAGAGAAAAGGCAGATATCAGTGGGAAATAGCCAATATCCTTGGGCGTTCTGAATCATCCGTAGGCAATATGCTGTACAAGATGAGAGGGTTGAAAAATGATTAATGGATTAATAGTCGGTGTAACAGCAATAATAATCGTAGTTTCATTCTACGTATTTGATAGAAAGGTGAAATAATATGAGAAAGATAATAATAATCAACGGTATGGGTGGTAGCGGTAAGGATAGTTTTGTCAAGGCTTGTCAGAATATTGACCCCACTATACAGAACATCTCCTCAGTTAATTACGTCAAACAAGTTGCTTATGAACTTGGCTGGGATGGCGTAAAGGATACCAAGGGCAGACGATTCCTTAGTGACATCAAAATGGCGTTAAGTGCTTATAATGACGCACCCTTTATCATGACGATTAAGGACATAGAAGACTACGACAAAAACGCGACGGTATTCGTTCATATCCGTGAATCGGATGATATAAGCAAATACAAAGCCTACTTTGAGCACAACGGCGATATCGTGACTACAGTGCTTATAAACAATTCGCGCGTGACGCCCATAACATCTAATCTTGCTGATGCTGATGTATATAATTCATCTTATGATTGGATTATCGATAACGAAGGCACACTTGATGACCTTGCCCAGAGTGCTGAATTCTTTCTTAAGAATTTTGAAAAAGAAATTAAGAAAAGGAGCAAGAATATAGATGACTAAAGAGTTTGAACTTAAATCGCTGATAGGCAGTAAGTTCTTAGGAGGTTCATCTGTAAGTAACACCTTCAAAGTCATGACAGATGATAAAGAACGCTCTTTTGCAATCGAGTGCTATGCACCAACACCAAGAGGAAATATCTTTTCGTTCGCGCACTGCTATAACGCTATTCTTAAAAACGACACAGATTGCGTTATTGCGGACGTGATATATGATGGTGAAATTAACTATAGCTCTGCATCTACGAATATTACGTTTGTTAATGCTAAGGGTGAGGTTCTTTATTCAATATTCGCCTATGAAGGACGACATACCGCTGAAGCACTCATCCATTGTGGCAAGGTATATGTCAGAGAGATTTCAGGGCTAAAATTGATTGGTGAAGAGGAATTGGTATGAAATTTATCTTAGCAACGCAGAACAACGCAGAATACGATGAGATGGTGGAGCTTGTAAAGCGGTTTGACCCCGACATCATCAAGCAAGAAACTATATCCGGTAACGGCGAATTCCTTGAGCGCGACGGCACATACACCATTACCCCGTTCAACTATACGGAATGGGTACTCGATATTCAGAAATCATCCGAAATAGTTTATCTTGCACAGCACGTGTTTAAGCGTAAGGTTGAGATTTGCCCCTTCACTGCTGACGTCAATTGGAATGAAATTATCCTTGACGATGACGCGATGAAAGAAATATATACCGCGCCTGAATTAAAGGTGCTTGAGCGCAGATGACAGAAAATAAGATAAAATCTTATCTGTCTTATGCAATAGATATCAGCAAGCAAAGTACAGTCAAATGTGCAAGGTTGGGCGCAGTGTTGGTCTCACACAACAAAGTTGTTAATGCTTCGCCCAATCTTGAAAAGACCCATCCCATGCAAGCCCATTTGAATAGGCTCAGAGGCTTTGACCCCATGAGTTCCGGGACAAGAAATACCCTGCACGCTGAAATTGCAACGTTGCTTAAAAGTCGCGACCTTGATATTGAATGGAACAAGTCAATGCTATTCATAGCAAGGTTAAAGAAAAATGGTGACTTGGGGCTTGCACGACCTTGCAATGCGTGTATGGGACTGATTAAACAATATGGTATAAAGAATATATATTACACCACGGATAATGGATGGTGCTATGAAAGGATAGAATAACATGAAAAACAAAGCAGGATTTAAAGTCGGAGACAAAGTACAGTATATAAGAACGGGCGCAGGGTGCAACCCCGACCTTCTTAATAAGCGCGGGGTTGTCAAGATTGCTTATAACGATAGGTGCGAAGTTAAGTTCACCGAAGCAAAGGGAGTAACAAAGACATGGTGCGTACTCAATGAGCATCTTACGAAAGTTGAAACAGGCATTTGTACCCCACCTCAGCTTACTCCACGTGAGGTAGCTAACGACAAGGATAATGTATGGGCAATTTCAATAATGCCCGCGCCATTCGATAGAGAGCGCACAGTTGCTGATTTGATCGTCAATGGACGTGTTGTTGATACAGTTACCGTAAGCCGTTGGCATGAAGAAGATAAGTATGATATCGGTGTAGCTGCTTATGAAGCGATTAAGCAAATGTTTGATATCAAGGACAAGAAAATTGAAAAGGTAGCAGACAACGAAACTACACCTAAACGATTCAATGGTAGAGTGGTTTGTGTCAAAGGGGATATGTGTTTCACTGCGGGAAGAATTTATGATGTAGTGGATGGCGCGTTAATTGATGATGTTGGAGATAAATTTTATTATTTTACAGACGTTAATGATATGAACAGCAGAATGAAAGCGCAGTTCATTGAGGTTGTAGAATGAATCGCTACTATGTAACCATTCCCGAGGGGCGCATTAAATATTACGCCCCTTCGGAACAAGAAGTTAAGCGCGTCTTTCCCGAAGCAACAGAAATAACGCCATTTGATGATACAACCCATCTTTACTACGTGGAGCAAATTCAAGATCAAGCCGAACAGGAACTCGGCAAAGGTCGATGGATTATTAATACCGTCTTTGGCGAAATGGAATATCAGCAGTTCTATGACCCGGATGAACCTGATAAGTTGCTCGATGGATGCAAATACAAGTTGACTAAACCGATAGGATATACCTTCCCTATCCTATGGTCGCTAAGTAGTCCTAAAGACTTTTACAACACGTATATGAAAATAGCGCCGCCCATGACAACCAACTGGACGCGATGCAATTATCTTGAATGGGCTAAAATCAAGAAAGACGGGCATTTTCGCAAAACCAAAGTTAAAGGTGATAATGGTTGGTTTTGGGTAAATGATAAGGGCGAAGTTTATGAGGTCGATAATCAACTTAAGGAATTCAAAAACAGGTGGAAGAAATACAAGGATAATCCCGATACAGTTAGAGTAGAAATAGAAAATTACTTTGGTAAATCAAAGTTTATTTATTTCACTAATAATACCGAATACGAAGATTGGGCAAAGCACAACGAAGATGAAGTTGTTCTGTCTGTCAAAAATGCTTTACTGCCCAATCCTGATTTAGCTAAGAATGTATTTAGATTGCCTTGGTATCCTATCCGTCAATCGCCATTCACAGACCATCAAACGGCGGTTATGTGGCTTGATGCAATGAAGCAGGACAGAGAATTGATGACATTTGCACAATGGAATAATCCATATACAATAGACGCGCTTGAAGCTATAGTCAAGGAGGTTAGAAATGCTGTTTAGAATTGAAACCGATTTGCATATAAGTGATTTGTTAAAGCTGACCAATAAGGAGAAAGAATTATGGAAATAGCAATACAGGCTTCTGAAAGAGGTTATAATTTAATCAAAGAGGCACTAAAGTGTGCAAACATTCCTTATGAACTCAAATCAATTCTTTGCAAGGACGAAGAAGAAGAATTTACTGAAGAAATGTTTATAGCCAACGTGTCTGCGCTCACCCAATATTTTGATTTAATTGACGGTCTCCGAGACTTTGATTATATACAATCTATACCACGACCAAAAGATACGCCCACCCAATCATCATGGGGATTTGAAGTGGTGAATAAGGACGATTTGAAATACTATAAAATGCCCCAATTGTTGCTTAGTTGAGGTGGTGATGGATAATGAAATTTGTCTTAATCAGTGAAGAAGACCTTGAACAAGTATATGCTGAACAATATCCTGACATGATTGAGTTTGTTCCGTTTGGCGGAGACGATGATTATAACGAAGTCTGCTTAATCGAGTTCAAAGACGAAAAGGCATTTATGACATTTTGCGCCGATATGTTTGAAAAAGGCAATCTGATTCAGCTTGAACCGCATGATAATAATGATATGGGCGAGGAGTATGAAGAAGCAACAGAGGGCGCACCATTCATGGTGATTGAAGACCAGCACAATATCGTAGACAAAGCGGCATGGGAAGAGCTTATGAGGATTTATAACGAAGAATGATAAGAATAATTAAACAAGGTGAGCTTAATAAGGACATAAAGAAATTCACTTGTAAATATTGTAAGGCTGAATTTGAAGCCGATTCAGAAGACTTTAAGGTTGTTTTCACGCCATATAATGATCTGTACTATGTGATTAGTTGTCCGTGCTGTCATCATATACTCTTTGTTGAAGCAGAACAATATGATTAAGAAAAGCCCTCGTGGCTGAGGGCTTTGGGGGTTATTCTAAGGATTTGAGAATTGCCTTATAATCAATGTCACTGTCGGCGTTTATAAATACCTTGACAACTCCGTCGATTAGTTCTTTGTATCTTTCAAGTTGTTTATCTTTAGAAGTTAAGATTCTTTGCTGTGAAGCCTTATTGATTATTCCTTTTGCACAAGGTTTATAAGGAATAGTTAATTCATGATCAGCCCAAACAGGAGTAATGAATTTAACGTCAAGAATTTTTTCGATGGAAATAAGGTCAGGGTATTTTTCTTTATAATGTTCAAATACTTCATCAGATTGTATTCGCTTGTCACGGCAATCAAGAAATGCTTCGAAGTGACCGCCTTTAACACGATTCCTGTTCTTGAATTCTGCGTCTCGGCTATAACAGCCATAAATTTCAGCAACATCGTCTATGGCTTCACTTTCAAGAGCATAAAGATAACTAAACTCAGAATCTTTTTCAGAACTATACGGGGCTTCAATCTGTATAGTTCTTTCTTTTTTAGGGTCAAAAATATCTTTGGTTTTGCCAAATAATACATAGCCATTAGTATAGATTATAAGACGTTCTTTTTCCATCTTTATCAATGCATCATAAATTCTGTCAACAAGAATGCGTCCGATGATGCGGCAGACTTCTTCTTCGTTATCAAATTTACGCTTACGAAAACTTACTAATTTGGCTTTATCAATAGGATTCATTAGAAGCTGATAGTTTTCATTGACTGCTCCTAATTCAGTAAGAAGTCTTGTCCTAACAAACCATTGCGTTCTGTCATTGTGCGCTTCTCTGAAGATAGAACAGATTTGACTTTTAATCGCGGCATACCATTCGTCATCATCATAGTAGGGTAATTCGGGAGTATTGTAAATTTGAGTGATGATATAACCGGTTTGTTTGCCGATTTTTGTTTCTTGTATATCTAAGATTGTTTGAAGGTCGCGCATTTGCTTGTCTTTTAATTTTGTTTGTTTAAGATATGGTATTTCAAGACTAGTGCATAGGTCTTTATATTTCATGGCTTGTCCGAGGTATTCAATAGCGTGTGTTTGGATGGTTTTGATTTGTTCTTGGTTGAATGTGTACATAAAAATTCTCCTTATTCATTCTGAAATGTAGCCAAACCCGCCGACAGACGTATTCAGCCCATAGGGGCAAGACGAGCAGTCGCGCCCCTTGTAAAAGTGTACCCAAACCCTTTATAACATATTTCCGTTATAAAGGGAATTGGTATACTTTTTTATCTCTGTATATATTATACCACAAAATTAGTAATTTGTCAAGAGGTTTTAATAAAAAAATATTCCATTTCGTTGTATTGATTATTCCGTTTCGTTGTATAATATCAGGACGACTATTGTGACGAAGTTAATACTATATGACGCATAGTATTGATGAAGGAGGGTGAGGGAAGGAAGGGAAGAATGGGGATGGATGAAAGATGGTGGGGATGGGGGATTAGGGGGATGTGAGTGTTGTAGTGCTCACAACGGAAGAGAGAGTTAGTGATAATTCGTCGTCCGGAAATACCCCCCTCTGTTAACAGAAAGTTAATAAACCCGTCAAGGTATGTACATAACTCGTCACTACCTACACAACTATAGTACTACTATGTTTGTCGTGTAAAACGTGAAAAAATGTATATTTTTTACACTATCTTCGATAAGCTTTTTTATGCAAAATGACTACTGATATATTATTTACAATTTCTTTACAATTATTTACAAATTAATGGTTGAAGTTTACAAACTCTTTACAAGTTAACAAAATGTATAGGGTTTATTCATAGTTAGGACATATTCGTCCTATATTCTGAACGAACTGTTAACAGATATGAATGCAATTTTACGCGTACATTATGTATGTGTTAAAATTGCAGTATCAACCACACCATCACACAATCCCAACACTTCCTTAACACTTCATTCACACTTCCCAACATTCCATTCACAATCCCTATTTCGTTCATCAATTTACTAATTCTATGTCATACATTCTTAACATTCATCGTCACTTAACACTTTATTCACATATTCCTTCAATTATCGATGTTTGTGAACACTTCAACACCTGAATTGTAAATAATCTGTTAATTTCATCTTCTACTATTATCGAACTAAATTATTTACAATTAATTCACAAAAAAGTACTTGACCTATTCATAATTATGAATTAACATTTTATTTACAAAATCCTTATTGATTCATTCACAATTGC
>Ga0256404_1002330_pt1 | contig 42249 bp, 42 predicted proteins | sample RumenRJG_01DNA_FD_185990 | JGI IMG/M metagenome (GOLD analysis project Ga0256404, IMG submission 185990) | Bovine rumen microbial communities from Lethbridge, Alberta, Canada - RJG_01 | ecosystem: Host-associated > Mammals > Digestive system > Stomach > Rumen | place: Canada: Alberta | collected... | reverse complement strand
TCGGCTTGCTCTGCTTACACCATATTTCTCTGCATACTTCATCAGGGATTGACGAAACTTCATGTCTTGTGTTATACTATTCATGAGAGATAGACCTTCTTTCTGACTTGAATTTGGTGTGGTAACTCTATTCTAACAGATTTTCGTCTATCTCTCTATTCTTTTTTTCATTTTTGTCCAATATCTATTGTAGCACTACAGCGGAATTTTTATTTTTGTTGTCCATAATCCTTGACATTGTCATTATGTTATGATAAAATTATTATGTACGTTTTTTGCCGGAATAGACCGGCTATAAGTATGTATGGTATGAAAAGAGGAATATAATGAGCAATAATAAGAAGAAAAATTCCGGCGGAAACAATAAGTCCGCGGGCGTTAAAGGAAATAATCAAAATAACAACACAAAAAAGAATGTAAAAAAAGCGGAAGCAAAGGCTAAAGCAATTGCTAATGCTGCTAAGAATACAAATAACGCTGAAACTGCACCGAAGAAAAAGAGCTGGTTCAGTAAGTTCAATAAAAAGAACGAGCTCTCGATCATTATCCTGAGTGTTGCAATAAGCTTTACAATACTTTTCTTCTCACCACTGGATATTTTCCTCGGAAATATGAGAGACTTCGTTGTAAACTTCAACTATATTGCTGTACCTATGCTGCTTGCAGCACTTGCAGCTACTGCTGCACTTATAATAGTTCAGAATATCTTTCTTGCAATCTCGGAATTGTTTTATCAGATCATGTCAAGGCTCATGTTCGGCTTCTTGCTTGCGATCTATACTCAGACGCTGCTTCTTAACAACAAAATGGCGTCTATTACGGGCGACAGCGTAAAGTACGCTGATGATAAGAAGCTGATCATCTGGAACATCTTCATTCTTTCAATGATACTTCTGCTGCCGCTTGATTTCTTTATAATCGCAAAATTCAAGCCTAAGAGCAAGTTCTTCAACTTTGGCAACGGTGCTGTACTTCCTTATGTTTCCGGACTTATCGTTATTATGCAGCTTACCGGTACACTCAGTTCAGTTGCTAAGGCTGATTTCAGCAAGTACAACCGACAGTACACTCAGTATCTCTCATACGAGCCTGCGATGTCTCTTTCAAAGGAGGGCAACGTTGTAGTCTTCCTCACAGACCGTCTTGACAGCTACTATATGGACAAGGCTCTTGAGGATTATCCTGATCTTAACAAGAAGCTTTCCGGCTTTACATTCTATCAGAACAACGTTTCACACAACACAAATACATTCCCGTCTATTCCGCAGATGCTTACAAATGAGCTTTACCGCGGAACTGACTGGCCTGAGTATACAAAGAAAGCTTGGGAAGGCGATACACTCCCGAGAATACTCACCGATAACGGTTATGACTGCAATCTTCTTATTGATAACCTTACTACTTACACAAGCATCGGTCAGCTTGACGGACAGTGCAATAACATCAAGGACTGCGACAAGGATAACGTTCACATGAATTATATCCACAGCGGCGGTATCGTTCCGACAATGGCTCAGCTTGCAGCTGCTAAGCTTTCACCTTATGTTTTCAAAAACGAGATAACAAACGGTCTCGGTTCTAACCTTTCGCAGGAATTCCTTACATATGATACAGATATGGTAGATCAGATGCCTATGTCAGTAGGTGTTGATTCTGATATCCAGTATTACGATTATCTTTGCGCTCATCCTCTTGATGCTGATAACAAGAATAAGACATTCACATTCATTCACCTCAACTGTGCCCACGGTTCTTCTGAGGAAGAAGCTGCTCTTTACGATCCGAATGAGCCGGTAAATACTTCATCGACTATCCGCGGAGATTTTGAGATAATCTTCGAGTATATGAATCAGATGAAGAAGCTTGGCGTTTATGATAACTCAACTATTCTCATTCTCGGTGACCACGGCAGACCGCCTGTTGAGATCGAGATAGATCATGAGGACGGTCTTACAAGTCCTATCGTTACTGCACTTCTTGTTAAGCCGGCAAACGCTAAGGATGAGCCTCTCAAGAAGGACCGCGATTCCGAACTCTCAAATGATTTCTTCGCTGCAAGCATACTTCAGTACGCAGGTGTTGATCCTGCTGAGATCGGCGGCAACATCAACAGCGATAAGTATACTTATCAGAATGTCGTTGATAATGATCTCCACCCGACAAGATATATGCAGACATTCCTCTGGGGCGGCTACGGAAAGGTCACCTACAAGACACTCTATAAGATAGCAGAGGATGCAAGAGACTGGTCCAACTGGGAAGCACTTTCAGGTCACGAATAATTACTGTTTTTAATTTTATCAAAGCTATGCTTTGGATAAGCAAATGATCATGATTTAAAGCGAATTCTTACAGGCAGGCGATATTAATGAAACAGGCGAAAATAAAGCAGAATGTTTTTAATAAGAAAAAGGAACTTACGATATTTGCACTTAGTGCGGCTATGAGTTTCATTCTGCTTTTATTCTCGCCTGTTATTATTTATATGGAAAATCCGTCAGCGTTCATGGTCGATTTCAAGCATATCGCCGTTGTAATGCTTGTGCTTGCGGTCGTGGTAACTTTGGCGCTTGATCTCGTACTTAATTTATTGCTTTTGATAAGTCCGTTTTTGTATATGCTGGTTTCGCGGCTTGTATTCGGAGTTCTTATAGCGTTCAATGTTCAGGCGTTTCTGCTTAACGGCCGTACGGAAGTAGTCCGCAGCGCAGATGTCAGATATTATAAATACCGCACAGAGATACTTTCGGGTGCTATGCTGTTCATAATAATCGCAATACTGCCGCTTATAATTACTATTGTGGCTGCTGTTTTTCCGGAATCGCGTCTGAGAAAGCTTTGCAGCGGAGGCTTTGTAGCAGCAGTTTCAGTGGGGCTGCTTATATTCAATGCAGGTATAGCCTCTGTTAAAACTGCTGAGACTGATTTCATCTGCTATGACGGTGTACAGAACAAGTATATTTCCTATGCGCCATCTATGTCGCTTTCAGGGAAGGGGAATATAATCGTATTCATCACTGATCGGCTCGACGGTGACTGGATGGACGAAATGCTTGTAAAATATCCCGAACTCAACAGCGAGTTCAGCGGCTTTACTTATTATCGTAATTGTGTATCGACCGGTACAAGTACATTCCCGACCGTTCCGCAGATGCTTACTAACCGGAAGTACGGCGGTGAAGAGTGGTATCCTTATCTCAGCAAGGCATGGAGCGGTGATACCGTGACATCAGAGCTTAAAGCGAACGGCTATAATGTCTATCTCATTCCCGATAGGATAACAACTCTTTGCAGCACATCTCAGGTCGAGGACCAATGCGATAATATCGCGGAATATGAGGATTCTTATGTGAATCTTAACTGCTTCGGTATAAAGGGAATAGGAGTTACTATGCTCAGGCTTTCAGCAGCGCGGATGTCGCCCTATTGTATAAAGCACTATATTACTTACTGGATGGGTGCGAATTTCTGCCGCGGAATGATAGCAAATCCTGATTGCGGCGATGATTACCTGATAAAGCAGGCATTCCCGGAGCATGATGTGAATTATTACAATTATCTTGTAAATCACGGTATTACTGCGGATTCCGCAAATAAGACATTCAGCTTCATACATCTCAGCGGCTGTCATAATGTCTACGATCCAATCGCGGATATTCACGGATATTCCGGCGATAATGACGTATATAAGACCACGCGCGGCGATTTTGACATACTCTTTGAGTATTTCAGCCAGATGAAAAAACTCGGTATTTACGATAATTCCACTATTATTGTTATGGGCGATCACGGACGTGTTCCGTCTGAACTTGAAACCGGAAACGAAATAAACAGTGCGATTACTACTGCGCTGCTCATTAAGCCTGCCGGAGCAAAGCTGAGCAGACTTGAGACAGACAGTGTCTCTGAATTGTCGCTTGAGTATTTCCCGGCGAGCATACTCGGCTATGCAGGTATCAGCAGTGAAGGCTTCGGACACTCATTTGAGGACGCAGTGAACGGCGAGGCAGATGAAAAGCGCTACATACGCACCTATGATTTTGATGGGTACGGACGTATGGTCTACAAGGCTGCTTACGAAGTCAGTGATAATGCACGGGATTTTGATAACTGGGAACTTATAAAAGACTGATATTCCGGCTGTAATGGCGTTTTTACGCTGTTACAGCTGTTTTTTTCAGCATTTTTTGTTATAAATGCTCAATTAATTGTTGCTGTCTTGACAATGACAATCTGCTGTGATACAATAATAAGGTATGCGAAATTTGTCTGCGTTTTTAAGGCTTTTATGCCGATTTGCAGAAAAATGACGTGTACGTAGAGGCAGAAGTCAAAAAAATAGGATCTGTTTTAAAGATCCGATAATAAAGGAGAAGATAAATATGTTTACAGCTATGAATTCACAGGCAGCTATGTACATTGATCCGGCTACTACAAGCTATATCATTCAGATCGGTGCAGGTCTTCTTATTGCCCTTGGTACTTTCTTCGGTATCTTCTGGAGCAAGATCAAGCGTGCCTTCAAAAAGAAGGAGGACGAGGTCGAGGCTATCGACGCTTCTGAGATCAACGCACTTCATGATGGCGAGAAGGATGTTATCACTGCTGATGACCTTCTCAGCGACGATAAGGACTAATTATCAGGAGTTATAATATATGTCAGTTTTAGGTACTGCACTCGGCTGGGTAATGAGTTTCATATATAATATGATCCATAACTACGGTCTGAGTATCATAATTTTTACACTATTCACAAAGTTTCTTCTGTTCCCGCTCAGCCTTCTTACTCAGAAAAACTCGATCAACATGGTAAGAATGATGCCTGAGGAGAACAAACTCAAGATAAAGTACATCGACGATAAGGATAAACTCGCTGATGAACGCCTTAAACTCTATAAGAAGTATAAATACCACCCGATCCTCAGCTCTGTACCGCTTCTGATACAGATCCCGCTGGTTCTCGGACTCGTTTATGTAATCTACCGTCCGCTTTCATTTGTGCTTCAGATAGATTCAAGTGTCATCGACGGCATGAAGGATTGGCTCATAAACGTTGTTCAGAGTACAAAAACTGAGGATAACGTTTATCAGGTTGAGATAATCAATCAGATCAAGGATGGTTTCCTTCCGCAGGGAAGTGAGTACAAGGACGCTATCACTGATATTCAGGAACTGGATATGCATTTCCTCGGTCTTGATCTCAGTAAGACTCCTTCACTCAAGCATTTCGACAGACTTCTTCTGATACCGCTCTTTTCAGGTATCAGTGCATGGCTGCTCTGTTGGGTACAGAATAAGATCAATATTCTTCAGATGGCACAGGGTAACGTAAATAAGGTGCTTACTACCGTGTTCATGGTCGCATTCTCTACTTACTTCGCAGTTCTTGTTCCTACCGGTGTTGGTCTTTACTGGATATTCGGAAACCTCTTCGCTATTCCGATGATGTTCCTCACAAACCTCTGTATGCCCCCTAAGAAATACGTTGACTATGAGTATCTCGATAAGATGAACAAGCAGCGTATAGAAAAGGAAAAGATATTCAAGGCAAACAGTGCCCGCGAAAAGGAAGATTATCAGAAATTCTTCGCTGTTAAGAAGATGAAGCTTATGTTCTATTCAGAGCAGAGCGGCTTCTATAAATACTATGCGGGCATGATCGACTATATCTGTGAGCATTCGGATCTCGACATCCACTATGTTACAAGTGATCCGGATGACGCTATCTTCAAGGATACACGTCCGCAGATCAAGCCTTATTTCATCGCTTCAAACAAGAGACTTATCCCCCTCTTCATGAAACTTGACTGTGATATGTGTGTTATGACAATGCCTGATATTGAGAAGTATCACATCAAGCGCTCGCGTCTGAGAAAGGATATCGAATACGTTTATGTATTCCACGGTATGGGAAGTACAGCGCTTACACTCCGTAAGGGCGCTCTCGACTGGTATGATACGGTATTTGCAGTAGGTCCTGACTGTATGAACGAGCTGCGTGATTCCGAGGAGCTTTACAAAACTCCTAAGAAGCGTATCGTTGAGACAGGTTACCCTCTTATTGATGAAATGATCGAGAAGTATGAAAGTACCGAGCATAAGGCAAATGAAGTTCCGAAGATACTCATTGCACCTTCATGGCAGCCGGATAACATCATTGATTCATGTATTGATGAGATCCTCACAGAACTTGCCAAGACAAACTATGAGATAATCGTTCGTCCGCATCCGCAGCAGGTACGTCATGAGCCTGAGAAGTTTGAGGTAATGACAGAGAAGTTCAAGGATAACAAGAATATCGAGATCCAGACAGACTTCTCTTCAAACAATCCTGTTATGGAATCAGATATACTTATCACAGACTGGTCGGATATTTCGTGGGAATTTGCTTTCGTAACAAAGCGTCCTGTTCTGTTCATCAATACTCCTATGAAGATAATGAACAACGAGTGGGATAAGATAAAGACAAAACCTATCAATATCACTCTCAGAAATGTTATCGGCGTTTCTCTTGAGACAGATCAGATCTCAACTATCAACGATGCTGTTGGCAATCTCCTTGCTAATAAGGAGAAGTACCGCGAGACTATCACAAAAACTCTTCACGAGCACGTTTATAACGTTGGAAAGAGCAGACAGCTCTGCGGTAAATATATCGTAAAATCACTTGAGAACAAGAGATAATATTAAAGGCTGACCTTCAATGGTCAGCCTTTTTTGATAAATATGAGCACTGATGCTTATTTGACCTCAGTGTAGTAGTATACTGCAAGTTGAGTACGGTCGCGCAGAGCAAGTTTATCAAGCAGCGAGCTGATATAATTGCGTACTGTACCTTCGCTGAGAAAAAGCTTTGTGGAGATCTCCTTATTGCTCAGACCTTCTGCAACAAGTTCCATTATTTCGCGTTCTTTTTCGCTGATACCATGAGCATTGAAATCATATTCCGGCTTTTTGTTCAGGAGCTCCGGAATGCGGTCTATTATCTTATCGCCGAACACGCTCTGACCGCGCATTACAGCTTCGATAGCAGGAGCTATGCCTTCAAAATCCTGCTTTAGTATATACCCCTTTGCACCCATGCTAAGGGCTTTTACTATGTATTCATCGTCTGAGAAGGTTGTTAGGTATAGTATTTTTGCGTCCGGATGTTCACTGAGTATCTGCTCACCGGCTTCGATGCCGTTCATGCCTTCCATACGGATGTCCATAAGCAGCACCTCCGGCATATTCCTGCGGCATATCTCAATTGCATCGCTGCCGCTGCTTCCCATATCACTGACAGTTATGTGTCCGGTGCTTTCGAGGATAGTTTTCAGCGATATAGCAACAAGTTTATCATCATCTATTACAGCAATATTCATTATTTTCTCCTTAATTCTTTGGTATCGACATAAACACGCGGAATCCTTTTTCAGAAGGTGTGAAGGTTATTCTTCCGCCGCAGCTTTCAGCGCGTTCGGTCATATTTTTCAGACCTATGCCCGAATCCTGTATACTGCTGCTTTTTCCGTTATCCTCGATCATTATCTGATAGAATACCGGATGCTCACGCAGAATAACGCTCAGGGTATTGCCGTTTGAGTGCTTTGCGGCATTTGATATTGATTCTTTGACTACTCCGGCTATGCAAAGCTTGATCTTTCCTGAGGTATTATCGGATATATCATAATCAAGTTTAACATTGAATCTTTCATCGACCGCTTTCAGAGCATCCTCGATTATCTTGCGCAGGTCTATTGAATCATCGTGGAGATCGTGAACACTTTCGCGTATGCTTGTCATAGCGGAATCGAGAGTATTTTTAAGACTTATGAGCGGTTCTTTCATTTTCTCGTCTTTATTTATTATAATAAGTGCTCCGGACTGAAGTAATGAACGTGTAAGCATATGTCCAACATTATCGTGGATCTCTCTTGCAATACGGTTGCGTTCACTGAGAGTTGCAAGGTGTATTTCATTATCCTGAGCCTCAGCAAGGCGTCTGTTCTGCTGAGAAAGCTGTATGTTTTTTTCGGTAACTTCATCACGAAGCGCAGTGAGCTTCGTGACATCCTGTTCAAGGGAAGATATACGGCTGTATACTATAAATGCAACTGAAATTCCAGCCAGAGTAGCTACATACTGTATAGGCATAAGTAATTTGTCTGTGGTAAGAAACAATGCAAGCGGAGCAGAAAGCCACAGCTTTTTCTCCCACAGAGAATCATAAATAACAAGCGGTGCTGTGCAGAAGAACACCGGAAAGATACCGCATATTGCTGCCCACACCATTATTATGACACAGGCAAAACGTTTGCCGGTAAGTATCTGAGCGGAAGAGGAAGCTGTAACAGCAGTCAGAAGTGCTATTACCGGGAGCATATAGCTTTCGGAATCGCATATACCTATCAGGCATATTGAAAGTATAGCGAGTTTATCGAGCAGTCTGTTCAAGCATTGACCTCCTTTTCTCGTTGATTTATAACAATTATACCACATGGGGAGGTTTAATTCAAGAGGAAATGACATTTGTCACATCACAAACTGCCTTGCGACACTACCATATTACATTTATCTGCGGTATAATAATATCAGAAAAAGGAGAGTGATCCAAATGGAGAACACAGTAGTAAAAATAGATAATCTTGTAAAAAGATACGGCGATCTTATGGCGCTCGATCACTTTAGTCTTGATATAAAGAAAGGCGAGATATTCGGTCTGCTCGGACCAAACGGTTCAGGCAAGACAACTACAATAAACTGTCTGCTTTCGCTTCTCAGCTTTGATAAGGGAAAGATAGAGATATTCGGCAAGGAAATGACTCCGGTCAGCTATGATATAAAGAAGAAGATAGGTATTATAATGCAGAATGTTGCAGTATTTGATGAACTTACAGTTTACGAGAATATTGATTATTTCTGCGGACTTTACATCAAAGATAAGAAAAAACGCAAGGAATATGTAGATGACGCAATAAAGTTTGTAGGGCTTGAAGACTTCATTAAATTCTATCCTAAGAAGCTTTCGGGAGGTCTTCTCCGCCGTCTCAATATTGCTTGCGGTATCGCACATAAGCCGGAACTTATCATTCTCGATGAGCCGACGGTAGCAGTAGATCCTCAGAGCAGAAACAAGATGCTTGAGGGGATACAGGAGCTCAATCGCAATGGTGCTACTGTTATCTACACTTCACACTATATGGAAGAGGTAGAGCAGATATGCACTCGCATAGCTATCATGGATAAGGGCAGAAAGATCGCTGAGGGACATAAGGATGAACTGAAGCGTATGATAAAGAATACGGAAACGATAAGCATTGAAACAATAGGACTTCCGGATAATATTATTGAAGAGATAAGAAAACTTGAACACGTTTATGATACATCTTATGATGGCAAGAAGCTTATGGTTTATTGCTCAGGCGGTAAGCATAACCTCATAAAGATACTCGATATTATGAAGAATAATGATGTAAGCTTCGGAAGAGTTTACACCGAACTTCCAACACTGAATGATGTATTCCTTGAAATAACCGGCACAGCCCTCAGAGATAAGGAGGAATGAAAATGTTCCTGCACAATTTGAAATATGAACTGCTTTCAGGATTAAGATCAAAGGATCTGACATTCTGGCTGATACTCTTTCCGATAATACTCGGAAGCTTTTTCAAGATAGCTTTCAGCGGAGTTTATGAGAAAGATACTGCGTTTTCAAAGATAGACACTGCGATAGTAATGAATGAAGATGATGTTACCTTAAAAAGCGTCATTGACAGTATTGAGGCATCAGATCAGCCGCTTATGGATGTAACATACGCAAATAAGGAAGAGGCTGAAAGACTTCTCAAAGAAGGCGATGTCAAGGGAATAATCTACTCTGGTGATGAGCTTTCCCTTACGGTTACCGACAAGGGTATCGAGCAGACTATACTAAGTACATTCGTTGAGAAATATAACAACCGTGCGCGTATCATTAAGAAAACAGCAGAGACGGATCATTCGGCGGTAGAAAAGGTCGCAGCTGTTCTTTCAGAAGATGTCAAGGCAGCGAATGAAGTTCCGCTCACTGACGGAAATACAGATAACCTTATCTTTTATTTCTATAATCTCATCGCAATGGTAGCACTCTACGGTTCACTCAACGGACTCAATATAGCCAAAAATAATCAAGCTGATGTTTCGGTGCTCGGCGCAAGAAAGCAGTGTTCACCAACACCGAAGAGTTTAAGTACATTAGCATCGTTTTGCTGCTGTATCATTATGCAGACAATGTGTATGCTCATTTGTGTAACATTCCTGAGATTCGTTCTCAGAGTTGATTTTGGCAACAGACTTCATTTAGTATACTTAGCAGCAATACTTGGCGGCATAGTAGGAGTTTCAATGGGATTTTTCATTGGCTCTGTCGGCAATATCAGTTCAAACACAAGAACTACCATAAGTTTTTCACTTTCGATGATATTCTGTTTCCTGAGCGGACTTATGATAAGCAGCTTAAAGCCTAAGATAGCATTGATGTTCCCGTGGTTCGACAAACTCAATCCGGCTGCTGTTATAGCAGACAGCTTTTACAGTCTGAATATTTACAAGGATTATGATAGGTATCTTGAAAAGATTGCAACTATGGCTATCATGTCAGCCGTTCTTATAATGCTCAGTCTGATTTTCACAAGGAGGAAGAAATATGCAAGTCTTTAAGGCATTTATGAAGGTCCTCAGAAAGAGACTTTTTCCGGCATTGATGTATGTCTCTGTGTTTGTATTCATCGGTGTTACAATGGCAAAATTCGGAGATAGTGACAGCAAATTTACAGCTACCGAGCTCAGCATAGGTATCATTGACGAGGATGATACTGCTGCAAGCAGAGCGTTTACCGATTTCATCGGAAAGAACAACAAGATACTCGATCTTGGTGATGATATGAACGTTATTACTGATCAGCTTTATCATGAGTATGCTGATAGTGTTATCGTTATCAGGAAGGGATATTCCGAAAAGCTTGCTGCCGGCGAGACTGATGGCATCTATGATATTTACCGCGTTCATGAAAGCTTCGCACACGTTTACTGCGAGCAGATGCTTGATGAATACGCATCCGCTGTAAAGGCATATACAACAGCTGGTATGAGCCTTGATGAAGCTGTTAAAGGAGCAGGAGAAGCCCTCACAGCGGAGAGAAATGTCACTGTTGAGACTTTTGACGATGATAACAGCGGCTTCTCAAAGTCGTTTGCATCTTATTTCCAGTTTTTGCCTTATATACTCATTTCTGCGATCATGAGCACACTTTGTCCGGTGCTTCTCATAATGAACAAGAAGGAGATAAGATACCGCACAAACTGTTCAAGCGTTGATCCCTCAACCTATACATTGCATATTTTCGCAGGAAGCCTTGTGTTTGTAATGTCAGTATGGCTGATACTTATGGGTGTAGGGATATTCCTTGACGGCAGATTCTTCCATGGAAGAGCGTGGGCAGCAGTTCTGAACAGTCTGATATTTGCTTTCATTGCAACAGCTATCTCAGTTTTCGTTTCGACCTTCTGTCCCGGAGATAATCTCCTTGACCTCATTATTCAGGCAGTTGGACTTGGCATGAGTTTCTTCTGCGGAATATTTGTACCGCAGTCAGTGCTCAGTGAAAGAGTTGTCAGTGCGAGCAGATTCCTTCCGGCATACTGGTACATCAGAGCAAATGAAATGCTTTGCGGAAAGGTCACATATGATTTCGGAAACGTTGCGACATGTCTGTTAATTGAAGCAGGATTTGCAATTGCGATCATGGCGCTTACAGTGCTTGTAAGAAAGGTACGTTACAGCAGTTCAAGCATATTAACAGCTGTAAAGGCATAAAAAACGTCTCCCTGAATGGGATAGTGTATAAATACCGGTAAAGAATCAGTATTTTACATTTATCTCATTCAGGGAGTTTTCATATTCCGAGTTTGTTTTTTATTATCTGACAGATCTCTTCTTTATGCTGAGTGTAGTAGAAATGTCCGCCGGAAAAGGGGATAGTTTCACATTTTCCGAGGGTATATCTCTGCCAGCTGTTCATGTCAACGTTCTGCATGAGGACATCATCAGTGCCGTAGAATACTGTAATATCGCAGTCAAGGCTGATTTCCTCCGGCGCTATGCTGTAACGTTCAGCCATGCGGACATCGGTGCAGAGTATCTTATTAAGTGTCTTCATCAGTTCCTCGTCCGGTACAGGTGCATTTGAGGAAAGCGAATTTGCTGAGAAGAAATCAACGATCTCCTCATCCGAAGCATTTTCTACATTCTCGAAGCAGTGAACGCCTTCATCCGGCGGATTCTTGCCGGAAAGAAAAACGTGCAGCGGTGCATTAAGCTTCTGAGCTGCTGCCTGACGTATTAGTTCACAGGCGAGGACAGTTCCCATACTGTGTCCGAATATTGCGTAGTCTTCATTTTCAAGAAGCTGATGATGCTTGCTTATGAGGTCTTTCACGCATGACTCAACGTCTGTGAGGAGCGGTTCGGCGGAGCGTGTAAAGCGTCCGGATAGTTCCATAGGAACAACGTTAAGCTCCTTTGGCAGGAAACGCTTGAATGAGCTGTAACTCTTTGCAGAGCCGCCTGCGTGTGGAAGAAAAAACAGTACCAAAGCTTATTCCTCGACAGGTGTGCCCTTTTCGTTGAGCAGATCGAATATTTCGCCGACCTTGCTGATAGAAGCAACAAGAGAGAGAGGGATATTCAGCTTATAGTTTTCTGTGATCTGTGAGCCGAGACCAAAAAGTCCGAGTGAATCGAGGTAGAGATCATCGTAAACATCTGTATCACGGTTGATCTCAGAAACGTCAACGCCTGTGTAGTCGGCGATAGTCTGCTTGAATTCATCAAAATTAAGGTTATTCATTATTTATACTCCTTTTTTCTGAGGTATTTGAACTGAATTTTGCCGATGTCCTTAGGGATCTCCTCAACGAGGATCACCTTATCCGGAACTTTATATGCTGAAAGCTTGCCGTCAAAATACTTGGCAAGTTCGCCGCGGGTGACCTTTTCGTCGCCCTTTGGCTGGATGTAGGCAACTATCTGCTGTCCGATCACCGGATGCGGCTCATCTGTTACCGCAGCGGCAGCTATCTTAGGATGTGTGAGCAGACAAGCTTCGACCTCCTCAGCATGAACGAGGTTTCCGCCGCGCTTGATGATACGCTTGCTTCTGCCGGCAAATCTTACGATGCCGCCGGGAAGCTTGTTTACGAGGTCACCTGTACAGAACCAGCGTCTGCCCTGATCGTCTGTGAGTATCTTTTCAGCTGAAAGTTCAGGATTGCCGAAATAGTTGAGGATAACGCCGTCTGTGTAAACGCAGAGTTCTCCGACTTCACCCTCAGCGACTTCGTTGTGCTTCTCATCTATTACACGGACATCAGTGAAACTGAGTTTGCGGAAATCGCTCGGATCAGTACCTGCATCTCTTGCGGAATCCCATACGACCATAGTGCAGGTCTCAGAAGATCCGATAACGTTTATAACGCGGATGCCGAGTTTTTCAACGAAGATGTCGGCTATCTCCTTTGGAAGCACCTCGCCTGCGAAGTAGCAGATACGAACGCTTGAAAGATCGTATTTGTCGAAATCCGGAGTTGAGAGGAGCACCTTTGCAAGAGTTGAAGTGAGCTGAATGACGTTGATGTGGTATTTCTGTACAGTTTCAAGGAAATCAACAGGGTTGAACTGAGGCTGATACATAACCGTACCGCCCTTCAGAGCCATCTGCTGTCCCATACCGAAACCGCCCTGATGATATAGAGTCATACCGAGCATCATAACATCGTCAGCCCTGAACTCAAGGTAATCGCCCATATCCTTCTGAGTTGAAAGGAAACCGCCGGAAGGTACTGAGAGTATCTTTGGAGTACCGGTGCTGCCTGATGTACAAGCAAGAGAGATAGTGTGGAGATACTCAGGCTGGTATATCTCACATTCAGTTCCGCAGTATTCAGCTATGAACTTATCAGCGGAAATGTATGTATCATCAGCGGGAACAGCTTCTTCGTGAGCAAAGCAGATCACCTTGCCGAGAGTCATTTTTGAAGGCACGAGGTCGCTGACAGCCTTGATGATATTGTTTGAGCGATATTTCTCAGATACAAACATTATCTTTGAAGTAGTTGCAGGAATGAGACGTGAAAGTTCAAGAGAGCCGCTCTGCGGATCCATAGGAACAGGCTGTGCGCCTATTCTTACAGCCGACCAGAATACAAGATACCATTCTGTGCTGTTAGGCATACATATTCCGACCTTATCGTCCTCGCCGATGCCGAGTTTCTTCATACCTGAACCGATAACGGCAGTTTTATCCATGAATTCCTTGTAGGTTATTGTTTTTTCGTCGATACGCAGAAGTACCTTATCCGGTGTTTCTTCAGCGTATTTGGAATAGTAATCAAAAAAGTTTGCGGACATTTTACATATCTCCTTTAAGGCGTGAAGCAATAAAATCTGCGGCGATGTGCTTTACCCAGTGGAACTGTTCACCAACAGGCATAGCGTGCATAATAGTTTCTTCGGAAACATAAGAAGGCTTATCTGCGATAAAGAGCGGTTCTTTGTAGCCCTCTGCTTTTTTGAGAAGGTTCTCGGAAGCATCGTGGCTCATCCAGTTATCATCATCGCTGTAAGCCATAAGGAAGTCAACATTGTGAGTACCCTCTTCGATAAGCTTCATGCTTTCGAGATAATCATCGCAGTACTGATAAGAACTCCACTTGCCGCGCTTCATCCAAACGGGGATAGAGCTCATATCAGCGAAGTTCATGAACAGCGGGAAGAGACTTACGCAGGCTTTTACATCCGGATTTTTTACTGTTGCACGGAATGCGTATCCGCCGCCCATGCAGAGACCGAAGTTTGCGATACGGCTGCTGTCGAGGTCATTGCGGCTGTCTATGAATTTGTATATAGCCTCAAAAGCGGCCTCCAGCTGATGACCGCCGCATTTGATGTTATTATCTATGATAGCAGCGCCTGCGCCCGGCATATCCGGAGTAATAACTGCTATACCGCGCTCTGTGAGAGGTGCGGCAAGCATTTCAAGTTCTTCCTTGCAGCTTCCGATACCGGAATAAGTGATAGTAACCGGATAAGAAGCCTGCTTTCCGTCATCCGGATAGTGTATATAAGCAGGTATCTTGCCGAATTCAGTATCCATCTCAATATACTCTGTTTTGTTTGAGCAGAACGAAAGGTAGGTCTTATAGCTTTCTTTCAGCTTTGAATAGATCTGAGTTTTATGTTCAACGTCTTCAATATTTATCATAAAGCAGGCGTAACGGCACTCAGTTACCATTTTTGCATATTCTCTTGCGGAGATGATATTTCCTTTATCAGCTGCTTTCAGGCAGAATTCGTTGTATCTGTCTGCTTTGGCGTTCCATTCATCGAGCCATACAGCCTGTATCTGTTTTCCGCTCATGACCTTGATCTTGTCCACCTGCTTGAGGATATACTCAATATCAAACGGATCACTTCCGAAGAGGAGTGAACGTGTAACTACCGGATTAAGCAGGTCTCTTATTGCCCATTTCATATTTATTATTCCTTTCCTGATAAGCCGTCTGGTGACGGTAACGATTTATTCTCCTGTATAGCGCCATGCGCCTTCGCGAGTCATTTCCGTGAACTGCATATAAACGCGGTAAGGATCAACTTGGGTGTGCTGTCTTATAAGCTTCAGCATACGGTCTGCAAGCTCTTTGAGAAATCCAGACTTGTTTTCTGCGTATTCCTGCGGAAGAATGTATCTGAATTCAGCGAAGAACACCGTATCCTCCGAGCTGTTCATATACATTTTTGCGTCATCGAGCATTATCATGATCGCCGGCAGAGGTTTTCTGAGTATCTCAGAGAGTTCCTTTGCGGCAGCATCGAGAAACTGAGTTCTTGCTTCGGGAGAACTGAAACTGTAATTGGTTTTCATCTGAGCTATTGGCATAGTAGATCCTTTCTGTAATCAGTATTTCTTGAATACCAGAGTAGCATTATGTCCGCCGAAGCCGAAGGAGTTTGAGATAGCAACATCGACATTGTGCTTCTGAGCGGTATTCGGAACATAGTTCAGATCAAGTTCCGGATCAGGCACATCATAGTGGAGAGTAGGCGGTACGATACCGGTCTCGATAGCCTTTATACAAGCGATTGCTTCGAGCGCACCGCCGGCAGAAAGTGTATGACCAATAGCAGCCTTTACAGATGATACCGGTATATCGTAAGCTTTAGCGCCGAAGACTTCCTTGATAGCCATAGTCTCATAGAGATCGTTGAGTCCGGTAGAAGTTCCGTGAGCATTGATGTAATCAACACTTTCCGGAGCGATACCGGCATTTTCGAGTGCCATTCTCATTGAACGTGCCATACCGACACCGTCTGTCTGCGGAGCGGTAAGGTTATACGCTTCGCTGCACATTGAAGCGCCTGAGAATTCGCAGTATATCTTAGCACCGCGTTTCTTTGCGGATTCCTCGGATTCGATAACGACGCATCCGCCGCCCTCACCCATGATGAAGCCATCGCGGTTTTTGGTGAAAGGACGTGCAGCAGTTTCAGGATCAGGATTTACTGACATTGCAAGAAGCTGATTGAATCCCTTGATAACAAGATGAGTAACAAGATTTGAGATACCGCCGCATACTACCATGTCGCACATACCGTTTTCGATGAACTGCTTACCGAGTGCCATAGCATAAGCTGAAGAAGCGCAGGCTGTACTGAGGTTGAATGCAGGACCTCCGAATCCGTACTTTATAGAAATAAGAGCCGGAAACTCGTTTGGCATTTTCTTGAGAGTGATGTTGAGCGGCTTTTCAGTTTCAGCGTCCTCATAAGAGTTGTCGATAACGCCGCAAACTACGCCTACTCTGCTGAGATCGTAGCTTTCGGTGTCGATACCGCAGTCCTCGATAGCTTCGCCGGCAGCAGCAAGCCCCATACGTGTGATAGTAGTAGTTGCATTCAGCTGACGCTTTTTCCAGTATTTTGAAGCTTCAGCCTCGAATGAAGCGTCTACCTCGGCAGCGACAGTAGTATCATGTTCATCTGTCGGTATCCTTGAGATAGTCTTCATACCGCATTTACCGCCGATAAGACCATTCCAGTAATCGTTCACATTATTGCCTATTGCAGTAACCGCACCAATTCCTGTTACAACAACTTTTTTCATGGTTCAATTCCCCCTGATCATTTAGTTCACGAAATATTTATCCCATATTTCTTTGCTTGCGTGTGAATAAGAGGCAAATCCGGATGTGCTGCTGAGCCTTTCGAGTTCAGCGAATATTGCTTCCGGACCAAACTGCCTGTAATAATATGCCGGAACTTCTGCGAGACCGAGCGTATCCTGAACAGCTTCGATGAATACCTCCGGTTTGTTTTCGTGAGAATCCTCAAGAGCGTTTACAAGTTCGTTCAGAATGAGAGCTGCTATGCTGAGTTTTGCAGATGAGCAGTCCTTGCCGGAAGCAGATTCGTGCTGACGGATGAAGTCGATGAAGCCGAGAGGTTCTTTCGGACATCCTTCACCGAGCCATTTGTTCATCTGCTTGCAGCTGTAAGAAAGAAGCTGTTTGTTGCGTTCTATACGGAAGCTGTCCGGATCTCCGCCCATAAGTCCGAGACCGACGCTGTTGAGTATTTCAAACGGATCGGCAACAGGGAAGAGTTCTGCGAATTCATGCTGAAGTTCTTCTGCGGATACTCCAAGACTTTCACGAAGATAAATAGCATGAGCGACCATGCATGAGAGTATCTGATTGAGATAGATGTGGTATTCGTTTGAGAAGATTATCGGTTTCTTGCCGCCGTTTACAACAAGCTGTTCTGCAATTGCTATATTCTCAGCGGAAGTTTCCGGAAGGATGTTGAGTTCAACGAAGCCGGTAAGCTTTACCGGATAGAAGAAGTGGAGTCCGAAGCAGCGTTCTTTATTCGTGATGTCGCTGAAGATCTCAGGGATACTGAGGGAAGATGTATTTGTGAGCAGCAGACATTTGCTGCTGACTGTTTTGGCAAGATCGCTGAATACCGATTTTTTAGCACGGATGTCCTCGAATATGGCTTCGATAACGATGTCGCATCCGCTCATATCGTTTATTTCATCGGTAAAGATGAAAGAGTGCATTTTCTTTTCATACTGTTCGGGCGAGATCTTTTTTCTTCTGAGACTTTTATCGAGATTCTTGACAACAGAAGCGGTATTCTCTTCCTTTCCGAAAGTATCAAGAACGACGAATTCCGCATCGCTGAGTTTATCAAAGAACAGTGAAAAGATGTCTCTGCCCATTTTTCCGTATCCGATAAGACCTATCTTCATAGAATTCACCCCTTTGAGTTCTTATAGCCGTTTATGAGTTCCGTGGCTTTTTCCGGTGAAAAGCCGCCGTTATCCGAAATATAGCGGATAAGCGCTTCTGCTTCCGGAACGCCTTGTTTCTTGTCTGCGAATATGTCTGCCCAGCCGATCTCATAAGCCTTGTCAGCAGGGATAAGCTCTCCGGACATAACGAGTTCATACGCATTCTGCATACCGCATATGTCAATAGTTCTTGCAACTCCTCCGAGTGCAGGAAGTATGCCGAATGTCGATTCAGGCTGACCTACCCGGGCATTTTTTTCAATTATCCTGTAATGGCTGTTCACAGCTATTTCGCTTCCCGAACCGATACAGAAGCCTGTAACTACGCTTATTACCGGGAAAGGCAGTGAGCGCAGGAAAGTAAAGAAGTGCTTCTGTTTTATGTGACCAGCCGGAAGAGTTCCTGTTGTTTCATCATAAGCTTCTTTGGCTGAGCGGTCTGCAAGAGCCTCAACGTCAGCACCTGTACTGAAATGTCTTCCGCCGCCGCAGATAATAAAGCCCTTGATATTATCTCCGGACTGAGCTTTCTTTTCGACCTGAGCCATAATATCCTCATACTGTGCGAAGAAATCGGCAGTCATGAGGTTATTTGAAGGAGCATTCATAGTGAGGCGGAGAATACCGTTTTCCTCTGTAAGTATCAATGTGTTTTCACTCATTGCCTGCGCCTCCGTTCTTTTCAGCCATAAGGCGATAGAATGCTTTTGATTCACAGGAAAGCACGTCTTCCTGTGAGCCGTTTCTTGCCGCTATGAAGCAAGCGTTGATCTCATTTATCTGACTGCGTGACTTGTCCTTGAACAAATTACGGACGTATTCATCAGCATTTTCAGTGCTTATAACGAGATCAAAGCAGTTCCTTACGGAAGAACTCACATTTTCTGTATCATCGGCTGCAAAAGCAGTAATGAACGGAGTATCCGCAGGAAATCCTTCTTCTGTATTGAGATCTGCAATGCCATATACTATGAGCATACACGGTGAACCAAGCTCTTCGCGTGCAGCGTTGATCTCTTTTATAGAATCAGCATTGCTGATCTTTGTAACAAATTCTTCTTTTTCAATCCTCATCGTCATCTTTCTCCAGACATTCTCTTACAGCTGCCGGAATGTCGCAGATAATTCTTTCTTCTCTGTTGACATACACAAGCTTTCCTGTGACTCTGCAAGCCACAAGACCTGTATTCTTATTGATTATGTTATGCTTATAATTAACGACACCTCCGGTGCAGCTGAGCTCGGTATCTATACGCACCTCGTCGAGAAGACGCAGTTCGTGTATATAACGCAGATTGCTTTCAAGTATGACAGGGAACAGTCCCTCCTCAAAAACAACGTTCATAAGTCCGTTGACCTTGAAAAAATTCCACATAGCAGTTTCAGCATACTGGAGATAGACCGAATTATTCACATGACCGAATGAATCAAGTTCATAGCCGCGCACAGTCAGACGATATGTACTGTGTCTCATTTGCCGTAGGCCTCCGAGATAACGGCTTCAAATTTTCCCTTTGACGGATCCTCGACACCCTCACCGGCAAGGTTCATGGTTTCGATGATAGAGCTGATCTGTAATTTTGATTTGCCGTTAAGGAGTTCGCGGACGAGATCCATAGTCTCGCCGAAGGAATTCTTTTCCTCGCTCAGCTTGGTTACGAGACCGGCTGCGAGGGCATCCTTAGCCGAGATCATTTCGCCGCAGAGTATCATTTTTAGTGCTTTTTCCTTACAGAGCAGACGGTAGAGTCTTTCGATACCGCCCATTCCCGGTATAACGCCGTGCATTATTTCAGGCAGACCAAGAAATGCAGAAGGAGAAGCGATTCTGAACTGACAGCTGAGTGCTATTTCAAGACCGCCGCCGAAACAGCCGCCGTTTATAGCAGCAGCAGTGATTATCGGTAATTTTTCGATAGTCCTGAGAAGTTCTCTTGCATTTTCAAGCTTTTCGGATAGAGCGTTTCCATTCTCGCTGCCAAAGAGGGAAACATCAGCGCCGTGAGAGAAATGCCTTCCTTTTCCGACAATAACAAGAGCCCCGACCTGAGGATTTTTATCCAGCCAGTCAAGGAGCTCTCTGCGGTCAATAAATTCCGGCTCAGTGAGCAGGTTCTTCGGACCATTGTCGATAGTGAGAACGGCAATATTATCTTCGGCGTTAAGCTCTGATATATTTGATCTCAATATTAAAACCTCTTACTGATTAACGATGTCGTTTCCGTACTGATAGATCTTGCAGAACATATCTACAACATCACTCATAGTGTCCATAGGTGATTTGAGCATATACTTGCCGATGCTCTGGAGTTTGATATCGAGATCATATTTCTCGGCAGTCATCTCGATAAGTTCAACGAACATAAGAGAATCGCTTCCGAGGTCTTCCTGCGGATTGGTATCCATAGTGATCTCGTCTCTTTCAACTTCACACTCTTCTGCATAGTAATCGAAGATCATATCTGTGATCTCCTGTTTGATCTGATCTGTAATTTCTCTCATTTTAAAACCCTCCAATAATTAATTAGAACACAGAGTTCAATATATATGAAAACTTACAGCTCTTCGAGCGTATAAATTTTACATTTCGATTTGTTTACCCTTGAGAATTTTTTTACAGCGCCGTTCGCACTGACATCAAAAAATTCAGTAACTCCCATTTTTTCAAGTTTTTTCAGTGCAAGATCCCAGCGGATAGGAGTATAGCAGTTCATGATATTTTCTCTCATAACTTCCTCGCCTGTCTCAATAAGTCTGCTGTCGAAGCCTGAGATCATGGGGTAATCGGGATCTTTGTATTTTACTGATGCACAGAAAGCATCATATTCTTTTGTATAAGCTTTCATGACCGGATGATGATAGGCAACACCGGTTCCGAAGCTGAACGCTTTAAGAGCACCTGCTTCAAGAGCATATCCGAGAGCGGATTCAACAGCTTCTGCGCTGCCGCTTATCATTACATGGAATGCGGAGTTGCCGCTTCCTACGATTATTTCATCCTCTGAAAACTTTTCAGCGAGGAAATCTCTGGCATCCTGATAATTCATGCCGATGATGATACCCATATCGAGTTTCATGTTATCTCTTTCGAGAGCCATCATAGTCGAGCGGTTCATCATAATAATATCGTGAGCGAACTCGTGGCTGACAGATCCGAAACAGGAGCTGATGCTTACTATGCCTGAACTGTAACCTGCGCCAATATCAGGAATGATGTCCATGTCGATATAATGCTCAAAAACGACTCTGTCGCAGATAAGAGAGATGACCCATTCAGCGACTCTTCCGTCGTAAGCGCGGTTCTTTTCGAGGTCTTTATTCAAGCCAAGCCTTGTGAAAGCCTGGTCGAGATAGTATTCATACTTTTCCATTAGGGATGGTGGAAATTTTACCAACAACTTTTCCGGCTTAGAGCCGATGCCGTTAAAGAGAAAAGCGCGTTTATACATTTTATTTTCACCTTGATACAAAGCACTTGTCTCAGCCGGATGACCGTACAGTGCAGAATAAATACGGCAATTCATACCGTATTAATAAATGATATACAGGATATTAATATTTTAGCATTTTATAAAATATGTGTCAATCCAAAAATGAACATTTTGCGAAAATTCGCGGTTTTTGATAAAAACAGCGAAAAAATATAACAGTTTTTTATAATTGTGTATAATTATACAGACGGTAATATTAACGAAAAAGCCTTTAATACGCCAATTCGACTTATATATGCGATTTCTCAGTGCGTTCCCACTTTTTGAACAGGATCATTGTTTTAACTCAAAACGGCTGCTGAATGTGCAAATATTGCGCCTGAATGGTGTTGTAAGCAATTGCTTTCAATGTAAAAAACAGAGAAATATGAAATTGGTATTGAGTTATGAAAAATGCACAACTTCAAAAACATTGAATTGTGAAAAATGCAGAAATTCACTTATCCGATATTTTATTTGCGTTTTATGCTTGAAATATGTGCAAAATGTGGTATAATGATATTGTGATATATTATAACAATAGGGGGTTATTCCGATGAAATGTAAAATAATTACCATAGAACGGCAGTATGGAAGCGGCGGAAGCGTTATCGGCAAGTTGGCTGCTGAAAAACTCGGGATAAATTGCTACAACAGACAGATCCTTGAAATGACAGCGGAGAAATGCGGTATTTCGCCGGAATATCTCGAATCCGCAGAGGAAAATGTTCCTACAAGCTTTTTGTATTCATTGCTTTTGTCTGCAAATCCGGCAAGATCTATGGAAGATAATCTTCCTCTTTCAGACAAGGTGTTTCTCATGGAAAGCCGCATAATCAATGAGATCTCCGAAAAAGAGGATAGTTTTATACTCGTTGGCAGGTGCGGCAACTATATTCTTGAAGATAAGGGCTGTTTCAGTGTTTATATCTATTCAGATCCTGAATCGCGCGTGAAACGTGCTGTTGAAGATTACGGAATTGCACCGAATAAGGCTGAGAATGCCATGAAGAAGGCTGATAAGCGCCGCGAAACATTCTACAATGTAAATACAGGAAGGATATGGCAGGATAAGGATCAGTACCATCTTTGTCTGAACAGTGCTCTTCTTGGTGATGAGCTTTGCGCTGAGCTTATAGTAAAGGCATATAAAGAGTATAATGAGAAGCAGTAATGCTCTTGTTCTTTTTCATTTTGAGACTCCGCTTTTTATGAGCGGAGTCTTTTTGTATATTCCGGAAAAAACAGTTCATAATATCCTCAGAAACACAACAGTAAGGAGCGGTGATATGATAGTTGTACTGCTCAGATCAATAATACTCTATGTGCTTGTAATATTCTCGGTGAGACTTATGGGAAAGCGACAGCTCGGAGAGCTTCAGCCATCGGAACTTGTTATTACAATACTTGTCTCAAATATAGCGACCTTGCCTATTGAGGATATTGATATACCTGTGATAGTTGGTATAACTCCGATACTTTCGCTGGTTTGCTTTGAGGTCATAGTCTCATGGATAAGTCTGAAAATACCGTTTGTGAGAAGGCTTGTTTCGGGAAGTCCGAAAATAGTAGTAAGTGAAGGAAATATTGATCCGGAAGTTCTGAAAGAGCTGCGCTTTTCAGCAGATGACCTCATGATGGCACTGCGCGGTAAGGATGTATTTGATCTTAACGAGATACAGTTTGCAATAGTTGAGACTACCGGCAGCATTTCGGTTATGAAAAAGCCTGAAAATGAAAGTCCTCAGCGCGGAGAGCTTGGTATATCTCTTCAATCGGAGGATCCGCAGCAGCTTATAGTTTCTGACGGCAGGATACGTGTAAACACAGCTGAATCTATCGGTCTGAACGAGAAAAAGATAAGAGATTTTGCCGATCGTGAGGGCGTAGCGATAGAGGATGTATTCCTCATGACCGCTGACAGCAGTGGAAATTACTACATTGCACTCAAAAACGGCGGAAAGCCTATCATACGGAATGAAGGTGAATAGAATTGACAAGAGTTAGCATAAGCATAGGCATACTTGTTTTGCTGATAGGAATAGGCATCTGGTCGGAGATATGGGTGGACAGACGCTGTGAAAGAATACTTGGCAGAATTGATATTATAGCTGAGGAACGTAAAGCCGGCAATTACGCGAAAGCAAAGGAAGAAGCAGCCGGCATGGCAGATGATTGGCAGGATTTCCGTTTGAAGGCTCTGGTGGTTCTGAAAAACGGTAAGCTTTCAGATATAGACCGCGTATGTTCAAGGATAGAGAGCCTGTCAGGAACAGACAGCCTGGATGCTGAGACTGAATCAGCTGAACTGAGACATATGCTGTATTCGCTGAAAAATGCTGAAACGCCGTATTTTTCAAGTGTATTCTGACGAGGTGAAAATGAAAAAGATATTGGCAGTGCTGCTTGTGTTTATCCTTATGTGCGGTTGTGAATCGACAGGTCGGGTGCATGATAAATATTATCTTCGTGCGGCGTCTGTGAGCTCAGCTGAACCCATGACCGTAACATTTTCATTCTTTTTCGGAGATGAAGAGGCTGTAACAGTCCGCGGAGACAGCTTGGAATCTGCACTTGAAAATGCAGAAGTCTATGCAGGTAAGCCGGTCTTTACCGGCTTCACTGAACTTGTTGTCACAGACGGCGAAAATAGCAGGGAAGTGCTTGAATATATGCTGAAGGAATGGAACATATCGCCATCGTGCATGGTAGCTTACAATGAAGACGGAAGCACTTTGCTTGAAAATGTATCGGCAGAGAGGCTTCTTGATTCGATGAAAGAAAGTGCAGAGCTGGAAAGAATACCTGAGAGCAAAATGATAAAAGTACTTGGTCAGCTTATAAGGGACGGCGAAACAGAAGTAGGGATACTGACCGAAAACGGCGCATACGGTGAGATGATAATAAAATAGCGGAACGCATATGCGTTCCGCTGTTTGTTCAAAAGCATTCAGTTCTGATGCCTTACTATGCCATATTCATCATCAAGTCGGTAATATGGGCATGAATAGTTTGTACCTTGCAGAAATCTGTACATTTCGTCCTCATCAAGATCGACAAGGCAGATATAGCAGTCGCATTCATCGTCGTAGACATAGTTTGTACAGGTCTCGCAGTTTGTAGCTTTTTTCTTTTCCATATTACGCTCCGTCACAGTGCCATTATATATATCTGGCATGGATTATCCTTGTCCCACAGTTCAGGAAAGACTTCAAATTCCTTGAATCCGCAGCCGAGGTAGAAGAGATTTGTGCGGTCGTAATCCGGATACATTCCCATTGCAACAGTTTTCACCTGCATGAACGAATAGCCTTGTTCACGAGCCGCGGATTTTACGTGTTCTACAAGCTTTTTACCTATACCTTTCCGGTGATATTCACTGAGAACGCCCATTACAGCAAGTTCAACAGTCTCTTTTCCGGTAGGCTTGAGCGTGATGAAGCCAACGTTTCTGCCGTCTTCTTCTGCGGCAAGGAAAAGCTGTCCGGCAGATTCAGCGATGTAGCGTTCGCGGCTTTCCTCAACCTCGAACCAATCGGTAAGTGATTCAAGTATACCGCGTGAGATCTGCATTTTTTCTTCTTTGTTTTTAATCTCTTTTATCATATTTCCTCCATTGAGAGAGATGCAACAGCATTCAGACTTTCATCGGCAGTTATTCCGGCAAGCAGATTGTAGCTTCCCTGACAGGCTATCATAGCGCCGTTATCTCCGCAAAGCTTCTTTTCGGGCATATAGAACTCAAAACCGTTTTTTGCACAGGCTTCGGAAAGAGCTGCACGTACTCCTGTATTGGCGGAAACTCCACCTGCAAGCGCAACCTTTTTGTAACCGAGAGACTTAGCTGCGGAAATAGTCTTATCTGTGAGTATCTCTGAGATAGTAGCCTGTAAGCTTGCTGCGAGGTCATTGCGGTTGATCCCAGTACCTTTTTGTTCAGCGTTGTGGAGAAGGTTTATGACATTGGTCTTTAGTCCGGAGAAGCTGAAATCGAACTCGTTTTCGGCTACGGCAGGGTGAGGCAGTCTGAATGCCTTCGGATCTCCGGTTTCGGAAGCTTTGTCGATGTGGACTCCGCCCGGATAAGGAAAGCCCATAGCACGGGCACACTTGTCGAAGCACTCTCCGGCAGCATCGTCGCGGGTACGGCCGATAACGCGGAATTTGGTATAGCTCTGCACCTCAATTATGTGGCTGTGTCCGCCGCTTGCAACAAGACAAAGATACGGTGGTTCAAGTTCGGGGAATGTAAGGTAGTTCGTAGCGATGTGACCTGCGATATGATGTACCGGTATAAGCGGTTTTCCGCATGACATCGCAAGTGCCTTTGCAAAGCTTACGCCTACGAGCAGTGCACCGATAAGTCCCGGTGCGAATGTAACTGCGATGCCGTCAAGGTCATTGAGTGAGACTTTTGCCTCATCAAGTGCCTGACGCACAACACCGAGGATGTTTTCACAGTGGCGGCGCGAGGCTATTTCCGGTACGACACCGCCGTACTTTTTATGTTCTTCGATCTGGGTTGAGATCACCGATGAGAGTATCTGCCGGCAGTCCTTGACTACGCTTGCAGCAGTTTCATCGCATGAACTTTCTATTCCGAGTATAAGCATTTTCTGACCTCTTATCTATTTAGTTTTTTCTGCATAACAACAGCGTTTTCGCGCGGCTGTGAATAAAAATTCTTCCTCACTGACAACCGCTCGAAGCCGCACTTTTCATACAATGCTATTGCCGGAGCATTTGATTCGCGGACTTCAAGAAATATACTCTCAGCGTCATCCGGTATCATTTCAATGAAGCATTCTATCAGTTTGAGCGCAAGACCTTTCCGGCGGTATTCCGGGTGTACGGCAATACTTGTTATGTCGGCTTCTCCGACAGCCGAGTATCCGGAAAGCAGTGCGATAACGTTTTCATTGTCCATAACATATAATACATATCCGTTATCCTTTTCGGCTTCCGAACAGAACGAATCAGCAGACCAGCCGTCTGCACCAACGCACATTTTGTCCAGTTCTGAAAGCTTCTCAGCGATCTCTGCACTGAGAGACTGCGGATTCAGGATCTGGAATTGAGAATTATCACCCATTATTATCAGCCTTTCGCATCATACCATGAGTGTCCCTGATGAACGTCAACGGCAAGCGGTACTTTCATGTCATAAACGCCCTGCATTTCCTCTTTGAGTATTTCGGCAGCACGATCGGCACATTCTGCATCCGATTCGAGGATAAGTTCATCGTGTACCTGCAATATTAGCTTTGCATTGAGCTTTTCGGATTTTAGTCTGTTATAAACGTTTATCATAGCGATCTTTATAAGATCCGCAGCCGTTCCCTGTACCGGAGTGTTCATAGCGATACGCTTTCCGGCTGCCTGAAGCATTTTGTTAGACGAAAGAAGTTCGGGGATACGGCGTTTGCGTCCGAACATAGTTGTGACTGTTCCGGTCTTGACAGCGTTATCGACTGTTGTGTCCATGAATTCCTTCACCTTCGGGAAACGGGCGAGGTAATCAGAGATGTATTTTTTTGCCTGAGCGAGTGAGGTGCCGATGTCCTTTGAGAGCGAGAATGCGCCGATACCATAGATTATGCCGAAATTTACGGCTTTCGCGGCGCTTCTCATTTCCGGAGTTACCATGAATGGCGGCATATCGAACACCTGAGCAGCGGTCGAGGTGTGGATGTCCTCACCTGAGCGGAATGCCTCGGACATATTCTCATCGCCGCAGAGATGTGCCATTACGCGCAGCTCGATCTGGCTGTAATCCGCATCTACAAGAATTCTCCCTTCCGGAGCAATAAAGAATTTTCTCATACGCGAGCCGAGTTCGGTACGCACGGGAATATTCTGCATATTCGGTTCGGTTGATGATATACGACCGGTACGAGTTTCAGTCTGCTTAAAAGAGGTGTGTATCCTGCCGTCCGGAGCGATCTTGTCAAGAAGTCCGACGACGTAAGTTGAATTCAGCTTTGTATATTGACGGTATTTCAGGACGTTATCCACGATAGGAGACTGATTCCGCAGCTCTTCGAGGACATCAGCACTTGTGGAGTAGCCGCTTTTGGTCTTTTTCTTTGCCGGAAGACCTATCTCGTCGAAAAGAACCGTTCCGAGCTGCTTCGGGGATGAGATATTGAATTCGTGACCTGCATCGTCGAATACCATTTTCTGCGTTTCTTCGATCATCTCGGAGAGATAAACTCCGAAGTCCTCAACACCGCTGCGGTCAATACGTATGCCGGTATCTTCCATAGAAGCGAGCACTTCCGTGAGCGGCATTTCAATTTTTTCAAGCAGCTCGGTCATACCTTCATCAGCGATCGCCGCGCGGAGTTTTTCAGTGAGAAGCGATATGGACAGGAGGTCTGCAAGCTCACCGTTTTCAGAATAATAGTGAACACCGTATTCAGCACAGAGCTTGTCAACAGCATAATCTGAAGCGGAAGTATTCAGCAGATAGCCGCAGATAGCAATGTCGCTCCTGAGGTTGTTAAGTTCGCTGCCGTGAGCCATTGCAAAGCGGTAATGAGACTTTGCATCGTCTGTGGACTTTTCACAGGCTGAGGCTAAGAAGTTCAGGATGATAGTCTCGTCATCGGATGTGTATACGTTATTGCCTTCGCGAACTGACAGTTTGCCGTCTCTGAGGATATAATCACACTTTTCAAGAGATGATGTGATGTTTTCTGTGAGCGGCGCAACAGTAGCTTTTATTTCAGGTGCTTCCTCGTGAGTTACGGAAGCAGATGATGCGCTGACTGCATCTGCGACGGAAATATTAAGTTTGTCAAGAAGCTTGAACATTTCGAGTTCGGTCAGCAGTGAACTGATAGCAGATGTATCAGGCTGTGAGGGGATGTAGTGTTCCGGATCGGAGTCGATAGGAGCATCGCGGACGATAGTCGCGAGCCATTTGCTTTCCTCAGCGGAAGCCTTTCCGGCAGCAAGCTTAGCTTTAACGCCTTTCGTCAGAGAGGAATCCTCATAATTCGCATAGAGGTTTTCAAGCGAGCCGTACTCTTTGATAAGTGAGGAGGCTGTTTTTTCACCGATACCGGCAACACCGGGGATGTTATCGGAACTATCTCCCATAAGGGATTTCAGGTCGATCAGCTTTATAGGTTCAAAGCCGTAGTCTTCTATGAAGCGTTCGGGGGTATAGTGGACAGTTTCCTTATTGGTTGCAAGAAGTACGGTAACATTGCTGTCGATAAGCTGGAGGCTGTCGCGGTCGCCGGTGAGTACAAAGCACTGATCTCCGCGGTCGGAGCATGATCTGGAAAGAGTACCGAGAACGTCATCGGCTTCATAGCCTTCACATTCCACGACTTTAATTCCCATAAGACCAAGCAGTTCCTTTACGCGCGGAAGCTGCTGAGCAAGTTCCGGAGGCATCCCCTTTCGATTAGCTTTGTAATAAGAGGCTGCCTTGTGGCGGAAGGTAGGCGAGCGCAGATCGAACGCTACTGCAATTGCATCCGGCTGAACGTCGGCAATATTTTTCAGGTAAATGTTCATGAACCCGAATATTGCGTTGGTGAATTCGCCTTTTTTATTTGAAAGCAGCTTTATACCGTAAAATGCACGGTTAAGTATACTGTTTCCGTCTATTGCAAGAAGTTTCATATAACTCTCCTTATATTTGTGAAGTTGTAACTATTTATATATTATAGCACATTTGAATTGAAATAGCAATGCAAGAAAAATTTTTGAAAAGGGTTGTAAATTACTTTTGAATTTGTTATAATAATGTTAAGCGCGGCAATGCACAGCAGTGCTATTGCGCGGTATTATTACTATTGGAGGTGCGTTATGAGTTCTGACCCTTATGGGCATTTATGCAATATGTCCCTTTATCCGGCGGAAGCTCGCAATGCTCTCCGACTTTCGCCGGAAATCCCGGTGAAAGGAGCAGGATTTGCAGGAGAAAGCTATATCCTGTAAGTCTGGATTAGTATGATAAAGTTTTATTCTACCGTAAACGGTTCGCTGGCTCAGTGCGATGAGCCGGTGAGCGGATGCTGGATCTCGGTAGTTGATCCGACTCCGCAGGAGGTCGTTGAGCTTATCGAAAGCTATGGGCTCGACAGCGGCTTCGTAAAGTCATCGCTCGATGAAGAGGAGTCCTCACGTATCGAGCGCGAAGACGAACAGACTCTCGTTATCATTGACACTCCTGTTTCAACTGTTGATGATGACCAGACACGTAATTTCTATACGCTGCCTATGGGTATAATCCTCACAGAGGAGTACGTTTTTACTATTTCATTGAAGGAGACTCAGATAGTCAGTGAGGCTATGAAGGGGATGATAAGAAATCTCCGCCCCGATTTCAAGACCAGATTCGTACTTCAGATACTGCTGAGGATAGCGGCACTTTTCCTCATGCACCTGAAACAGATAGACAAGATCTCATCCGCTGCAGAACAGCAGCTCCACGATGCGATGAAGAATGAGCTGCTTATGCAGCTTCTCGCTCTTGAAAAGTCACTCGTATACTTCTCTACATCTCTCAAAGCAAATGAGGCTACTATTGAGAAAATCTTCCGCGGACGTGTTATAAAGCTCTACGATGAGGATCAGGACCTCCTTGAAGACGTTCTCATAGAGATGAAGCAGGCTATCGAAATGGCAAGTATCTATACGGGGATCCTTTCAAGTATGATGGACGGCTTCTCATCGGTAATCTCGAACAACCTTAACCTCGTTATGTGGCGCTTGACTATCATGACAGTCATTCTTGAGATACCAAATATCATTTTTGCATTCTACGGAATAAATACCGTGGATCTGCCGATACCATATACATGGTTCCCGATAGTGCTCACCTTGTTCCTGACCACTATTACGACTATTATTCTTATGAAGTGGAAGAAAAGGTGAAAAATTTCGAAAAAGGGCTTGACAAGTCCGAAATAATGTGATATAATAATCAAGCTGTGATTTTTACAGCAAATATCGTATTCTAAAGACAGCTGGCTGGTTTATCCGTAAGTCCCGCCGAGGAATAGCAATTGATATGTATTATCGTTGTCCTTTCCCGTGCTGTCGGAAAAGGACATTTTTATTGCTCTCTGAATACGATCATAAATCATTCGGAGGTGAATACACACTATGCCAAGCAATGCTGTACTCGAAGCAAAGAAAGCAAAGGTGGAGCAGCTTACTGAGATCATCAAGGCATCTGTTTCAGGTGTTCTCGTTGATTACAAGGGTATCACTGTTGAAGAGGATACTAAGCTCAGAAAGGAACTCCGTGAGGCTGGCGTTCACTACTTTGTAGAAAAGAACACACTCCTCCTCCGTGCTTTCAAAAACTGCGGTATCGAAGGCTTTGAAGAGGCTCTTAACGGTACAACTGCTATCGCCGTTTCTAACGACGACCAGACTGCTCCTGCAAGAATCCTCGGTAAGTTCGCAGAAAAGGCTGGAGATGAGAAGTTCAATCTCAAGGCTGGTTATGTTGAGGGTGAAATTTACGATCAGGCTGGAGTTATCGCTCTTTCCAAGATCCCTTCAAAGGATACTCTCCTCGCTCAGCTCGTTGGTTCTCTCCAGGGACCTCTCCAGAAACTCGCAGCTACACTTCAGGCTGTTGCAGACAAGAAATCAGAAGAAGCTGCCTGATCGTCTGTATTATCCGTTGGACTATATGTCCGCAGCTTAATATCAAGCCGTTTAACGGCAAATAATTATAAAGGAGATTATTATCATGGCTTCAGAGAAGATCACAAAATTTGTTGAAGATATCAAGACTCTTTCTGTTCTTGAGCTTTCAGAGCTCGTAGACGCAATCCAGGAGGAATTCGGTGTAACAGCTGCTATCGCTGCTGCTCCTGCTGCAGGCGGCGCTGCTGGTGCTGGCGCTGCTGCTAAGACAGAGTTCGACGTAATTCTTTCATCCTTCGGTGATGCTAAGATGGCTGTTATCAAGGTTGCTAAGGAAGTTCTCGGTCTCGGTCTTAAGGAAGCTAAGGAAGTAGTTGAGTCTGCTCCTAAGGCTATCAAGGAAGGCGTTTCAGAGGCAGAGGCTAACGAGCTCAAGGCTAAGTTCGAAGAGGCTGGCGCTACAATCGAGATCAAGTAATTTTGCCGGCGCAAAAGCGTCTTAAAAATACTTATAACGTCTCAGAGTCTGTACCCCAACGGGTGCAGACTCTTTTTGCTTTATGCAATGATTGACAATTACCGCTCTATGATGTATAATGTTTGATATGATATATTTATCAGGAGGAAAGGAATGAAAACAGCACTAATTGTCATTGATATGCAGAACGATTATCTTTACGAAAAACGCAAGCCTAAGTTCTCATACGATACAGCGAGCCTTACCAAAAATGTAAACGCACTTATCCACCAATACCATGATAACGGCTCCGATGTTATCTATATCCGCCATATAATACAGAATCTCCCAACGAACCGCCTGCTTTTCGGCTTTTCTATCGCCGGAACAGAGGGCGCTGAGCTTTACAGCGGACTTGATATAGTTTCGGATCTCTGCTTCGACAAGCTTGTCGGTGATGCACTCTCCAACAAGCAGCTCAGGGAACTCATACAGCAGAAGGGTTATGAAACACTCCGGTTATGCGGTCTTGACGAATGCGGCTGTGTTACAGCGACTGCTCTTGGTGCAGCAAAACGAGGCATTCACGCTGAGATAATCAGCAGCGGTACAGCTACTGTCTTTCCTCAGAAGAAGGTCAATAAGGCACATAGTAAGCTTGAAAAGGCAGGAGTGAGATTTATCTGATCCGTACCATGCGTTACTTTGCGCGAGGTACATTGAGCAATGCGGTTTATACTATATTATCAAAAGAAAGGTTTTTTATGGACAACTCTGACTTATGGAAAATTATACTCATCGTCTCTATGATGATATTCTCTGCCGTGTTTTCCGGAACTGAAACAGCTTATTCAAGTGTTAATAAGCTCCGTTTGAAGAATTATGAGGCACAGGGCAGCAAAAAAGCTGCTAAGGCACTTAAACTTGCAAACAAGTTCGATGAAGTGCTTACTGCGGTCCTCATAGGCAACAATATTGTCAATATAGCTGCTTCGTCGGTAAGCACACTGCTTTTTATAAGTATGTACGGCGATAACGGTGCGGCTGTCTCGACCATTGTGATAACGCTGCTTGTACTTACATTCTGCGAGGTCATTCCGAAGTCGTATGCGAAGAAGAACGCTGAAAAGATTGCACTTGCATTTGCAACTCCGCTGACCTTCCTTGTAGGTCTCTTCAAACCGCTTGTGTTCCTGCTTAATAAGCTTTCAGCACTGTTCGACAGAGGAGAGGATGTTCCAAGCGTCACCGAAGATGAACTGAAGTACATGATTGATGAGATCGAGGAACAGGGCGTTATTGAGGAACAGGAAAGCGAACTTGTAAAAAGTGCTCTTGAATTTGATGAGATAACCGTTAATGAGATACTTATTCCACGAGTTAAGGTGATAGGTGTTGAGGTCAATTCCTCAATCGACGAAATAAAGGAGCTTTTCAGCAGCGAGATGTATTCGCGTCTTCCGGTCTATGAGAAGAGCCTTGATGATATAGTGGGAATAATCACAAATAAGTCCTTTTTCAAGATGCTCGTTGAGGGGAAAAGCGACATCCGCGATATTATTCAGGAAGTCCCGCATATCGCCGATAGTAAGCTTATCAGCGAGGCTATGAAGGATATGCAGCGTTCAAAGGTTCATCTTGCCGTAGTCATTGACCAGTACGGCGGTACAAAGGGTATCATTACGCTTGAGGACATAATCGAGGAGCTTGTCGGTGAAATATACGATGAGGATGATGAGATAGTAAGCAATGTTGTTATGATCGCTGAGGACAAGTACGAAGTTGCCGGCGATCTGAGTGTTAGCGATATGCTTGAGCAGATAGGTCTTGACGAAGATATGGTCGATACGGAGTGTACGTCCGTCGGCGGTTGGGTGACTGATGTTATGGAACATATCCCCGATGCCGGTGAGACCGCCGAGACCGGAAGATTTCGCCTTACTGCCAAGGAGGTCAGCGAACAGACCGTGGACAAGGTCATTGTGGAGGTGCTTCCCGAACCGGAGTCCGATGATGAAGATGAAGAATAAGAAAAGCTCCCCTTGTGGGGAGCTTTTGTAATGTATGTCAGAGTATTACATAAAAAACAATGTCGAATATAAGGGATATAAGGAAGTTGCCCCATAATGCCAGGGCTGTGAAGAAGGTTTTTTTGGCATCCTTTGGATCGCGTTCGACCTCGGCTTTGTAGGACTTCGACCGCCTGACAAAATAGTAAGCGATCGGCATTGCAATGACAAAAAAGGCGTTTCTGCCGATCTTGAACTTCTTCTCTTCTTCTTTTGATAAGCCAAGCGTGTCGGGGAGCGTGAGGATCGTTATGCACAAAGCTATCACGCAAAGGATAACTGCGAGTATCACCAGCATTCGCCAGTAGTATTCGGCGTGTTCGCGCTTAAAGTCCTTTGGAATGGCTCGGGAGGAATCTTCAGGATCGTACAGGACAGTAACAGCTTGCCCCTCCGAAAGCACCTGATCGTCTTCTTCATACTGCATACTTGTCATGTGATCGGTGCCGTCGATCGTATATCTCACCTTGACGTTATACACCTGACCTTTTGGCTTGGGGCTGACAGAAAGGCTGCCTTTGGTAATTTTTGTGATGATGCCGGTCGTTTCCTCGGTGAGCTCGAAAAGACTTACCTTTTTTCTGTACCATAAGATCATATACACAGCGAAAAGAACAGTGAGAGCAGTGACGACAGCGTATATAATAAACAGCATATCCTTATACCTCTTTATAATAAAGGACTGCCGCGTAAACGACAGTCCTTATGTTTTTTAAAAGTGAAATTACTTGTTGAGGTTAGCTTCGATAAGATCGAGTTCATCATAGAGTGCCTGTGGGATGTTACCGCCCTTAGCCTTGATGTCCTCATCGTAGTATCTTCTCATCTCAGCGATCTCCTTCTTCCACTCGTCCTTATTGACTGTGAGGAGTGCTTCGAGAGCTGTTGGAGTTACCTCGTCCTCGATACCCTTGAGGTTTATATCTTCCTTCTTCGGGAGGAATCCGATAGGAGTTTCAACAGCGTCAACTTCGCCGTCAACTCTCTTGATGATCCAGTCGAGAACACGCATATTCTCGCCGTAGCCCGGCCAGAGGAAGTTGCCTTCGTCATCAGTTCTGAACCAGTTTACATTGAAGATCTTAGGAGCCTTGCTGCCGAGTCTTGCGCCCATTTCGAGCCAGTGAGCCCAGTAGTCGCCAACGTTGTAGCCGATGAATGGCTTCATAGCCATAGGATCGTGACGGAGTACGCCTACTGCACCTGTTGCAGCAGCAGTTGTCTCAGAAGAAACAGCTGATCCGATGTATGTACCGTGTGTCCAATCGAATGACTGATATACGAGAGGAGCAGTTGTAGCTCTTCTTCCGCCGAAGATGATAGCGGAAACCGGTACACCCTCAGGGTTGTTGAACTCAGGAGAGATGCAAGGGCAGTTCTTAGCAGGAGCAGTAAATCTTGAGTTTGGATGAGCGAGCTTCTTGCCCTCAGCTACCCAAGCCTCACCGTCGCACTTGATACCGGTCCACTCAGTAGCGTCCTTTGGCGGATTCTCGTTGAGCTTCTCCCACCAAACAGTGTTATCGGAGTTGTCAAGAGCAACGTTTGTGAAGATAGCGCCTTCCTTTGTGCAAGCGAGAGCGTTGTAGTTGGACTTAGCGTTTGTTCCCGGAGCAACGCCGAAGAAGCCGTTCTCAGGGTTGATAGCGTAGAGTCTGCCGTCCTTGCCTGGCTTCATCCATGCGATATCATCGCCGACTGTGAATACTTCGTAGCCGGCCTTCTTATATCCCTCTGGTGGGATGAGCATAGCGAGGTTTGTCTTACCGCAGGCAGAAGGGAATGCAGCTGTGATGTACTTGATCTCGCCATTTGGCTTCTTAACACCGAGGATGAGCATATGCTCAGCCATCCAAGCTTCGTTCTTACCCTGGAATGAAGCGATACGGAGAGCGAAGCACTTCTTGCCGAGGAGAACGTTTCCGCCGTAAGCAGAGTTGATAGACCAGATTGTATTTTCCTCAGGGAACTGAACGATGTATCTCTTTTCAGGATCAACGTCAGCCTTTGAGTGGAGACCTCTTACGAAATCATCGGAAGTATCGCCGAGATTCTCGAAAGCCTGCTTACCCATACGAGTCATAATATTCATATTGAGAACAACGTAGATAGAGTCGGTTACTTCAACGCCGACCTTAGCGAGAGGAGAACCGATCGGTCCCATAGAATAAGGGATAACATACATTGTTCTGCCCTTCATAACGCCGTCGTACATAGGTGTGAGCATAGCCTTCATCTCATCAGGAGCCATCCAGTTGTTTGTAGGACCAGCGCCTTTCTTTTCCTTTGAGCAGATGAAAGTTCTGTCTTCAACACGAGCAACGTCGTTAGGGCGAGTTCTGTGGTAGAGACAATTCGGATACTTTTCCTGATTGAGCTTGTACATTTTGTCCCAGCTGTCATCCGGGAGAGAAGTAACTTCGTCAGTGAGAGCGTCGAGCTGCTCCTTAGAGCCGTCGATCCAAACTACCTTATCAGGCTTACAGAGAGCGATCATCTCGTCTACCCACTTTAATACATTAGGGTTTTTTGTCAATGACATTGTATTTTACCTCCTAAAAATATATCATAGAAAATGCCGGAATTACATCGCAGCATAATACAACTGAAAAAATCAATCGTACCTCTGATACTATTATATTATATTTTTGTCAAAGTGTCAATAGCCACTTGACAGAAAAAGTCGGAATAGGACTATGCCTGTTGGAATTGAAAAAATATGGTTTGGTGGTTCTGAGTGGACTGCCAGTGTTTTGCTGACACCGTGTGGAATTGCCGCTGAAATAGCATACATCTGGTAAAAAAGTCTGTTAAATTTTGCGAAAGTGCTTGAAAAAATCCCGATATAGTGTTATTATATAAAGTGTATGTGTAATTATATTTGAAAGGAAGATATTATGCAAAAGCTAATAAGGGCGATAGTCAATATATTCCCTAAGCCTATCCGCGACATCTATTATAAATATGAGGAAAAGTGGCTGTATCTCTTTTTTGGCGTTCTGACAACGGCTGTAAGCTTCATTTCTGCCGGTATTTCGAAGAATCTTCTCGAAAGTGCAGGTATGGGCACCGGTGCTGTAAGTACGCTGAGTACTGTTATATCATGGATATGTGCCGTAACCTTCGCTTATGTCACGAACAGGCTGTGGGTATTTGAGTCTCATGCTTCGGGCGCTAAAGAACTTACCGCTGAGGCTCTTTCATTCTATGGCGGAAGAGTCTTCACACTCCTTACTGAAATGGCAATAATGTGGCTGGGATACTCAGTTCTTTCGTTCAACTACTGGATAACTAAGATTGCAGCTAACGTTATCGTACTTATTCTCAATTACGTTATCAGCAAAATATTTGTTTTCAGAAACAAGGAAAGTGCAGCGGCTAATGGCGGCAATGAATGATACTGTTTTAATAGGAAAGGTTAAGCTTTTTAAGACTGCGGCACTCGCTCCTATGGCTGGTGTTGCTGACAGGGCTTACCGTCTGATGTGCAAGAAGTACGGCGCGGCTTATGTTGTGAGCGAAATGGTTTCAGCGAAGGGCATATGTTACAGCGACCGTAAAACAGCTGAACTATGTACCATTACCGAGCCGGAGCGTCCTATGGGAATACAGCTTTTCGGAAATGAACCGGAATTCATGGCGAAGGCGGTAGACATAGTAAAACAGTTCGAGCCGGATATTATCGACATCAATATGGGATGTCCCGTTCCGAAGGTCGTGGGGACCGGAGCCGGTTCGGCACTGATGAAGGACATTGATCTTGCAGCGGAGGTATGTGAAGCTGCGGTAAAGGCAGCGGGCGATATACCCGTCACTGCAAAGATACGAAGCGGCTGGTCTGCGGACTGCGTGAATTCTTCGGAAATGGCTAAAGCACTTGAGTCAGCCGGCGCTGCTGCGATAGCGGTTCACGGACGGACGCGCGATCAGTTTTACAGCGGCGAATCGGACAGCAATGTCATACGTGAAGTGAAACGTGCGGTAGGGATACCGGTTATCGGAAACGGCGATGTAAAGGATCTTGGATCGTGTCTGAAAATGTATGAGGAGACAGATTGTGATATAGTCATGATCGGCAGAGGCAGCTATGGGAATCCTTTCGTTTTTGATGAAATAGCTTCGCATTTCGGCGGAAAAGATTATACTCCGCCGGGAGTTGCTGAAAAAATGTCTGTTATGCTTGAACATATACGGCTTATTCTGGAAATAAGTGAAAAATCCGAGGAGCTCGCCATGCATGAAGCGCGTAAACACGCGGCGTGGTACATGAACGGATATTACGGCTCGGCAAAATTCCGCGGAAGATGCTATCAACTGTCCTCTTATGCGGAAGCAGAGGCGCTTGCAGCCGAGTTCACCGAATTGCAGAATTCGCGTGGGATAGTGTGAGTTACCGTCAATATCAATAAAAATACAGCCAAAATTTCGTTGTAATTACCAATAGAAAGACTGTTCAAAAATTGCGGTTGCTTTATGCGCCTGTATTGCGTGATTTCAAATGGTAAAATCACTGCGGATAACTAAAACTAAACGTAATATCTGCAATATTTGATACGATTGGTAATTGAAATAATGGAAATAATATGTTATAATGATAGCATGACTTGGAGCGTTTGAATGTCCGAAGCCATGGGAATGGAGAAGTAAATGAAACTTAGAAAGAAACGCGCAGCAGCTGCTCTGAGCATTCTGCTTGCATTGACTTTCGGAACGATAAGCTGTGCAGTAAAAACGGTCGGTACAGGTGACGGCGAAAGTCAGAATCCTGAAACTTCGGTCAGTGTATCTGTAACTGATGAAGCAAATATTGCTGATCCTTCAGCAGAAGACGCGACACAGCCTTCAACGCAGGCAAATGCAGATAAGCACGTTCATGTTGTTGCCGCAGGTGATAACCTGATCCACTACTCTGTATTCATGAACGCAAAGCAGCTTGCCGGAGGCAATGGGTACGATTTCAAGCCGCTTTACGAGAATATGAGATATATCGTTGAAGATGCGGATGTTGCGATCATAAATCAGGAAACTATTATTTCGCAGAGCAATCCTGTAAAGGGCGCTGACGGCGGTCCGCTGATATTCAATTCTCCGCCGGAAGTTGCAGATGCTGTTATAGACCTCGGTTTCGATGTCTTCACAATGGCTAATAATCACCTTCTCGATTTCGGACTTCAGGGACTTCAGGAGTCGATAACCTTCTGGAACGATAAGGCAAAGACCAACGATATTACAGTTCTGGGAGCTTACCTTAATGAGGAAGACGCTAATAATATAAGAGTCCGTGAGGTGAACGGCGTTAGAATGGCGTTTCTTGCATATGCAGAGCATATCAACGGATTTGATGAGCTTCTTAACGGTTCTCCGCTGAGAGTTATCAAGAATCAGGAAGAAGACGTCATCGAACGCCAGATCAAGCAGGCACGTCAGATAGCTGATGTTGTCATAGTTTCTGCACATTGGGGCGGCGAAGATACTTTTGAGGTCACCCCTGACAGAAAAATTCTCGCTCAGAAAATGGTAAACTGGGGCGCTGATGTTATTCTTGGCGGACATACCCACACTCCTCAGACTATGGAGTGGCTTACCAGAGAAGACGGCACTAAGGGCTTCGTTTTCTATTCGATGGGCAACTTCATCTGTGCCCAGACGGATAACTTCAACGTTATCGGCGAAATGCCGGATTTCGATATTACGATAGACGGCGAAACAAACCAGGTCAAGCTTGAAAATGTAGGCGTGATCCCTTCGATAGTACACTACGAATCACCGGATTTCCAGAACATGAAACTCTATCCTTACAGCAAGTATACTCCGCAGCTTGCCGCACAGCATGGATTGCCTTATGCTGTACCGCGCGGAACGTATACAGAGTTCAACTGGGACGTTATAAATAACATTATAGATACCGCTATTCCGAAAGAATTTCAGAAACTTGATAAATAATATAAAATATTCACAAAATATACACAAAGTGCATTGCACCAACTTTTTTCACAAATTTGTTAATTGTGCAATCCGTGCAAAAAATGCATTTCCGGTTTATATAAAATACCAAAAACGGTATAAACCTATTTACTTTTTTTTTGACCTGTTATATAATGATTTCAAGAGTAATTATAGATATTGGTATAGGTATCTGCTCACGGCAGTGTGATGCGTCTTGTGCATATTGTCTGCGTGCAGAGCATTTTTCCGGTCCGGCGGTCAACAGATGAGCGTGTACATACGCTTTTTGTTGTTTATCGCATCGGAGTGTTCCGGTATTTCCGCTTTTTGCGGTTCGGGGCTATCCGGATGATTGCTGTGCATAAGCTTGTAAAAGCTGTGCAGATAAAAGGCACGCCGGTAATCTTACCGGTCTCTTAAAGACAAATATAATCAAAGGGCCGTTCCGTTCCTTTGTTATATATCATTAAATCAAGAAGGAGGAAAATTCAAATGAAGACAAAAAAGATAGTCGTCGGAGCTATCGCCGCATCAATGCTTTCACTTTCAGTATGCTCAGTTGCACCAGCTACATTTGCCGCTGGCGAAAAAGTGCAGTTATCCGTCAGCAACGAATCAGCTCAGGCAGGTGAGAAGTTCACAGTGGAGGTGTCCCTTGCAGACATTCCGTCAACTAATGTATCAATGGTAGATTTTTCAATCAAGTTTGATAACAGCATTATTTCAATTGATGAAGTATCCGCAGGTCCGATCACAAGCCCTGCTTCAAGCGATCCTTCAGCAAGCCAGATCCCGCTTTTAACACCGGAGATCGATAATGACGGGGGAATGATCAATCTGTTATGGGTCACAATGCTTGAAGATCCAACATACTGGATAAAGTCTGATGGTGTCTTGTGTACTATCAGCGGTACTGTAAAAAGCGGTGCTGCAGATGGCGCTGTTGCAAAGCTTGAGTGCGTACCAACAGCAAGAAAAGACAACCCTGATGTGAGCACAGCGAATGAAGCTATCAGCATAGGCTACCTTGATAGTGAAGCAGTTGAAGTTGATTATCAGGTAACTGTTAAGAATGGTAGTGTAACAGTTGGTAAGCCAACATCCGGCCAGGAAAAAAAGCCGGGCGATGCTAACTGTGACGGCAATGTCGATATGTCTGATGTAGTTATGGTTATGCAGGACTGCCTTAACCCACAGAAGTATGGCGTTAATGGTACAAGTACTGAAGACCGTATAACTGAACAAGGAGAAATCAACGGCGATGTTGATGGTAAGGCTGGCCTTACTCCGAATGATGCTCTCTTTATTCAGAGATATACACTGAAGCTTATTGACACACTCTCATAATCCGTGATTATCTGATTTGTCCCCCTTACAAAGGAATACAAACCCATTTTAATCTAGTTTAGTAATAGGCTGAAAACCTAAAGAAAGGAATTATTACAGATGAAAAAGTTTATCTCTGCAGTCACTGCACTGGCAATGACTGCAACAATGGTGAGCGTTGCACCTGCAGCTGTAAATGCAGCAAGCGCTACTAAGACACTTTCAATCAAGGCATATGATAAGGCTGCTGACAGCACATATGCTGCATCTGGAGATACTGTAACTATTTCTAAGGATGCTATCGCTAAGGGCTCAGTAACAGTTCCGTTAGCACTTTACCTCACAGAGGATGCTTTCAACACAGAAACAATCTCAGCTCCTATCACAGTTACTTCTTCAAGCAAGGACGTAGCTAAGGTTAAGTTTGCTGCACACAGCTCAGGCAAGCCTTACTACTCAGCTGAAAAGACATATGATCTTGCTGATGGTTCTGGTACAACTTCAACTGATAAGTATCTTACTTATGGTTCTGCTCTCGGCAGAAATAATAAGTATGGTGCAGCAGGTACAGAGAGCTTAAATATCGAAGATAATCAGACACCATTCGGCGTTGATTATGCATATTTTGGATATGGTCTTCTCTATCCGCTGGGCTACAAACCTACAAGTGAATGGGCTGGCGGTAAAGCAAGCGATTATCCGCTCGTAGTATTCGATATTGAGATCCCTCAGGGTGCAGAAGGCACATTCAACGTTGACTTCGTTGACTTCAAGAAGGACGGCAACCCTGTCTGCGCTGTTACATATGACGGCAGCCAGACATTAGCAAAATCTGCTGGTCTTGAATTAAACGGACTTACAATCAAGGTTGGCGATTCACAGCCTGTAACAGATCCTGTAACTGATCCAGTTACTGATCCTGTAACAGACCCTGTAACTGATCCTGTAACACAGCCAGTAACAGATCCTGTAACAGACCCTGTAACAGA
>Ga0256404_1002329_pt1 | contig 42254 bp, 35 predicted proteins | sample RumenRJG_01DNA_FD_185990 | JGI IMG/M metagenome (GOLD analysis project Ga0256404, IMG submission 185990) | Bovine rumen microbial communities from Lethbridge, Alberta, Canada - RJG_01 | ecosystem: Host-associated > Mammals > Digestive system > Stomach > Rumen | place: Canada: Alberta | collected... | reverse complement strand
CTTGCGTAAATATTTTAAGGGTAATAAAGCAGCTTGCCAGTTCTTTCAATTTGTGATATAGATATCGTATCAATAGAAAGGACGAAAATAATCATGAAAGTATCTTTAGCAGGAAAATGGCTGCTCAGTAAAAACGGAGAACAGCCGATCGAGGGGCACCTGCCGGGATGCAATTATCTGGATTATATTGCCAACGGTATGGACGATCCCTTCTACGGTACGAATGAAAACAAGGCCAAAAGTCTGGGCCGGGCCGATTATACCTATGAAAGAACGATCGACCTGAGTGAGGATTTTTTGTCTAAGGATCATGTGAAACTGACAGCAGACGGGATCGATACGGTCTGCGACCTGTTTATCAACGGGAAATTCCTGGGGCACAGCGAGAATATCAACCGCACCTATCGGTTTGATGCCTCCGGACTGCTGAAAACCGGGACCAACACGGTCACTCTCAAATTCAAAGATCCCTATAAGTTTGCCGAACAGGAGCAGGAAAAAGATCATTATATTACCGGCAAAGGCAGTACCAAAACCTTTATCCGCAAGACTCCCTGTCATTTCGGCTGGGACTGGGGACCGGAATTGGCTCCGACCGGCGTGACGCGTTATATCGGCCTTGAAGCCTATAACAACCGCATTGATTCTGTCAACATCCGTCAAAACCACCATGACGGCTGTGTGGACCTTACAGTCAGCATTAAAGCGGACGCGATCGACCAAATGTCGACAGCCTGCGTCGAGATGACGGATCCCGACGGAAACGTCAGCAGATATCCTTTGCAACAAAAGGGATCCCGTTATTCAGGCACGATCACCATTAAAGAACCGAAACTGTGGTGGCCTAACGGCATGGGAGAGCAGAACCTGTATCTGCTGAAATTTACCTTACAAAAGAAGACGGAGGATGGTCTTAGCGACGAGGCCAGTTTCGATCAGGTCGTCAAAGAGATCGGGCTTAGGACCATCACGCTGGACACCTCGAAAGACGAGGACGGAGAGCAGTTTAAATTTATCGTCAATGGTGTCCCGATCTTTGCCAAAGGCTGCGACTGGATCCCCGGTGATTCCTTTATCACTCGGTTTACCAGGGAAGATGCGGAGTTTTATATCCGGTCCTGCCGGGATGCCAACATGAATATGCTGCGTGTCTGGGGCGGCGGCACCTATGAGTCCGAAGATTTCTACGATTTATGTGATAAATACGGTATCCTGATCTGGCAGGACTGCGTATTTGCCTGCAATGTATATCCTTTTTATAATAAGGATTTTTTGCACAACGTACATCTGGAGATCCGTGACAATTTACGGCGTATCCGCCACAGGGCCTGCCTGGCTCTTCTGTGCGCCAATAATGAAAACGAGATCTTTATGGAACTGAATAAGTCCGATAAAGTCAGAAAATCTAATAAGATTTTCTACCATGAGACCCTGCGCAAGTGGGCGGCAAAATATGCTCCGGATACTGTTTTCTGGCCCGGGAGTCCCTCCAGCGGCCATATCGACGTAGGCATCCATCACTTTGAAAAAGGCAGGCTGAGCGGAGATTCACATTTGTGGAATATCTGGCACGGCATGAAGGAAATCGAGGACTATAAGAATTACCTCACCCGTTTCTGCAGTGAATTCGGCTTGGAATCCATGCCGGCCTACAAGACCATCCTGTCCTTCAATCCGGAAAAAGAGCCGTCCTTGTTTGACGATACAATGTTAGTGCATCAAAAGAGTGTGGGCGGCAACTCCAAGATGCTGTGGTATCTGCTGCAGAAATATAAGAATCCAAAGCACTTTAAGGATTTTGTCTACCTGACTCAGATCGTTCAATCAAATGCCATGCGTTATGCGACCGAGTGCTGGAAACGCAATATAGGTAAGCAGAACGGGGCGCTGATGTGGCAGCTCAATGACTGCTGGCCGGTCGCATCCTGGGCCATCATCGACTACAATAAACAGTGGAAAGCCACCATGTATGGTGCCCGCAGCTTTAATAAGACCTTGATGATTTCCAATGACTATTACGACGACCGCTTTGAACTCTATGTCATCAATGAGCGGAATCAGGCCTATAAGGGTACTCTGTCCTGGTCAATGATCACCTTTGACGGTAATGTCGAAGCGGTAGGATCCGTTCCTGTTGATATGGAACCGATCAAGAGCGAATTGGTCACGACTGTGCATTTTGATCAGTATTTGAAGCCGTCCGAGTACGGTAAGGTTTATTTCAAGGCAGAACTGCTCCTTGAGGGAGAAGATGAGCCGGAGGATACCAAGTTGTATCTACTGGTTGCGGATAAAAAGGCGAGTCTGAAAAAACCTTCCATTAAGCGGAATGTCACCTTAAACGACGACATCATGACGGTATCGCTTCAGGCCGATACGTACGCCCGCTATGTCTATGTCGACAGTAAGCTGGTCAGGGACAATTTCAGTGACAATTTCTTTGATATGGAGCCGGGACGGGAGTACCGGATCACGGTCAAAGTGCCTGAAGACAGAAGCGAAGAGTTGACCGCGGAGCAATTGGGCCAATCTCTGGATATCACGACGCTGGCCGGCTGCGAATCCACGGGCAATGCCTGGAGTGACCGGATCCTCATGCAGAAAATGTTCTGGAAAGATAAAAACTATGTGACCAGGTTTTTGTACGACCCAATGACCAAGCGGCTGGCCAGACTGGGCGACCGCAAAATGAAATAAGGTATTGATCTTCCAGGAGCCGGGGCGATCCCGGCTCTGTTTTTTTGCCCGAAAGGCCGGAGGGATCTTGTCTTGTCCTTAAGTCCGCGCCGCGTTATAATAAGATAACGATTTCAAAAAGGAACGAACGGCATAGATAGAAGAATATGAAATTTTTTACGCTTTATCGTTTTAACAGCCAAACGAAAACGGCGGATGAGATCTTTGCGAAAGATATATCCGGAAACAGCGGCCTGGAAGAAGGCCTGTATGCCATTACCGACGCGGCTCAAACCACCATGTGGCTGGCAGTCGGCAGTAAAAAGGCGCTTCTGATGGATACCGGATTGGGCTTCGGTAATATTTATCAATATGTCCGCCTGCTGACTGATAAGCCACTGACGGTCTGGATCACTCACGGTCATGTCGATCATGCCATGGGTTCGGGAACGTTTCCGGCGGATGTCGAGGTCCGTATGAACCAGCTGGACCACGATATTTATAAGCAGCATGGCAGATTGGATCTGCGTCAGGGGTATCTGAAATCGATGCTGGCCGCCAGGGCCTCAGCCGGTATGACCTCAGTTGGTAAGGATGAAGATGCCGGTAAGGAAGAAGACCTTTTTGCCAAGGCTTTGTGGCCGGACCCTCTCCCGACAGAAGATATGCTTCCTCTTCAGGAAGGAGATACCCTGGATCTTGGCGGGGAGATCGCGGAAGTCTGCCCGGGGGCCGGACATACCCGGGGCTGCCTGACTTTTCTGATGAGGAAGGGCCGGGAGCTTTTGTCCGGGGATGCCTGCAATACTAACGTATTTCTCTGGGATGACTATTCGCTGTCGGTGGAAAATTATAAAGCAAGCATGCAGCGGCTGGAAAAAGCAACGCAGGGCCGTTATGATACGACACTGCTGTGTCACGGAACGATTAATGATGCTATTATCCCCAACACAGCCATGATACCGGGAGCCATCTATCTTTGCGACAAGATCATCAAGGGGCAGGACCGGCACCTTAAGGTCTATCCTATGGGCAGGACGGCTTACAGTGCCAAAAGGCCCATACCGGCAGTCGACGATATCGGTGACCACAGTACCTGCAATATATTGTATAATCCCCATCGTCTGCATGCGGCCGATGAATCGGCTGAGTGGAATAATGAACCATGAGGATATGGCAGTAGGGAAAGGCCTTTTTCGTAATGGAAACAATCTTTAAAAGCAGGAAGGCCATGCCTTTTCTGGCTCTTTTGTGCGCTCTTTTGTGGTCGCTTGCTTTCCCTTTGATCAAATTAGGGTACGGAGCGGCCGGGATCGAAGGAAATGATCTGGGCAGTAAAATTTTGTATGCCGGGATCCGCTTTTTCTTTGCCGGCATCATCGTCCTGACAATCGATGCCATAAAGAAAAGGAAGGATAGCTCCGGAAAGGAAACCAAACGGCCGATGGATGCGGCCGCCTGGGGCTGGGTCCTTCTTTTTACTCTGGTCAATATCAGTCTTCACTATATGTGCTCGTATATCGGACTGAGCTATATCCCCAGTTCGCGCGGCAGCGTCCTCAACTCGATGGGGACCTTTTTTCTGATCATCCTGTCTACCATTCTTTTTAAAGACGATCATTTTTCAGCCAATAAGGTGGTCGGATGTCTGCTTGGCTTCGGAGGGATCCTGCTGATCAACTTCCATCCCGGTCAGGCTTTTTTCGCCCAGGCTTCCTTTATGGGGGACGGGCTGATCCTGCTGAACGCCTTATTTGGTGCTCTTGGGTCGATCATCGGACGTTTTACCGCCAAAAGAATGGATATGACGACAGCGACCGGGATCAGTATGGCTCTGGGCGGTGCTTTCTTGGCAGCGGCAGGTTGGATGGTCGGTCCTGCCGCGGTGTGGAAGATCTCAGCGTCCGGCGTGCTGATCCTGACTGCGCTGACCCTGATCTCGGCCATCGCTTTTACCATTTACAATTCGCTGGTCGTTTATCATCCGATCAGCAAGGTCGCTATCTTTAATGCTTTCATACCTGTTTTCGGTGTGTGCTTTTCCAGTCTGCTGCTGAAGGAACCTTTTCTTTGGACCTATCTGGCAGCGGGACTGATGGCGGCACTGGGGACACGGCTGATCAACCGGACACCGCGGGAAGCGGTGCGGAAAGCCCAAATTCAATCAAGCATACGTTCAAATAACCAATAAATAAAGGGCGGGAAAAGTCCGTAAACCGCCGGAAGGAGATATTCAACATGAGTGAAATCGAGAACAAAACAATGGAAAACACTGTCATCAGAAAAGCGGAAGAAAGGGACATCCCTGAGATCCTTCGTCTTCTGGTCCAGGTAAACATGGTCCACCATAATATCCGGCCGGATCTGTTCAAAGGACCTGCCACCAAATATACGCCGGATCAGCTGAAACAGATCATGAATGACCCGGATACTCCTATTTTTGTCTGCACATCGGATAAGGGGACATTTTACGGATACATTTTCTGCGAGCTGGAAAGGATGGAGGAGAGTAATCTGCACACCGGCATCAAGACTTTGTATATCGACGATCTGTGTGTCGATGAGTGCGCACGCGGCCATCATGTCGGCTCCAAATTGTATCATTACACTCTGGACTACGCTAAAAAGATCGGCTGCTATAATGTCACCCTGCATGTCTGGGGCGGAAATGATAAGGCCGAAAAATTTTATAAAGACATGGGCATGAAAACTCAGTTTACCTGTATGGAAACGATCCTGTAAGACCGGGACAAAGAGGCGGCCGGGCCTGTACCTGGAGGATCTGTATGTCAAGCCGGAATTCAGAGGCAAAGGCTATGGAAAAGCCATCCTGACCAAGCTGGCTGGGATCGCTGTCGAGCGGGGCTATGGACGTTTTGAGTGGTGGTGCCTGGACTGGAACAAGCCCAGCATCGATTTTTACCGATCGATGGGAGCCGAGCCCATGAGCGACTGGACCGTTTACCGTATTGCCGGAGACCGCCTGCAGCAGCTGGGAAAACAGGACTGAAAATATCGATTAATCCACATTATCCAGCTGAGGATAAAAGGCTTTCATCAGCTCGGCGGACTTTTTCAAAGCAGCCAGTTCGTCGTCCTTAAGGTGGATGCCGACGATCTCACGGGCGCCGTTGCTATCGATAATGGTGGGCATGGAAATAAAGACATCTTTGATCCCGTATTCGCCGTTCATGCAGACGCTGACCGGGTAGATCGCGTTTTCATTGAACATGATGGATTTAACGATGGCGGTCACCGAAGCGGCGATCCCGTAGGAAGTGTTGCCCTTGCGGTTGAAGATCTCCCATCCGGCTTCGACGGTTTGTCTGCGCAGCGCTTCCTTAGTCATATCTTTGGTGCGGTCCGCGTTGTCTACCAGGACATTATCAATGTTTTTGCCACCGATAATAGCGGTGCCCCAGGAAATGACCTCCGAGTCGCCGTGCTCGCCCAGCACATAGGCCTGCACGCTTTTGGAATCCAGATCGTACATGGAACCCAGCTCATAAGCCAGTCGGGCGCTGTCCAGGTTGGTACCGCTGCCGATGACCTGATTTCTGGGCAGTCCCGATACTTTCCAGGTGAAGTAGGACATAATATCGACCGGATTGGAAATAACGACGAAGATCCCGCTGAAACCGCTGGCCATTACCGACTGCACGATGTCTTTTACGATATGCAGGCTGGGCCTCAGCATCTCGAGCCGGTCGTGGCTGTCTTTGGGCATGGGAGCCGACGCCGTGATGATGACAACGTCCGCGTCCGAGCAGTCACTGTAGTCGCCGCTCCAGACATGCATGTTGCGGTTCATAAAGTGGATCGCATGAGACATGTCCAGTGCCTCCGCGTATGCCTTATCTTTGCGGACGTCGATCAGCACCAGCTGCTCGCAAAGTCCCTGGTTGACGATGGTGTACGCGGTCGTTGCGCCGACATTTCCGACCCCGCAGATAACGACTTTCGAATTTTTAAACATGGGAAAAGGCCCTCCTTATCCTACTGCCGATTGGATGTGATTTATTATACACCTTCCTATTAAAACAGGGTATAATGGATGTTACGAATGCTCAGAAAGGATAGATCATGGAAAAATTAACACTGGATGAAGCAAAAAAGATCAATGCAACCATGGTGAGCGAGGAACACCTGCTCCTGCATGCAGCCAATGTTTCGGCAGCCATGGAAGCCATGGCCGGGCATTTCGGCGAAGATAAGGAAGAGTGGGCCGCAGTAGGCTGGCTGCACGACTACGATTACGAAAAATATCCGGAAGAGCATCTGGCTCATACGGAAGAACCTCTTAGAAAATTAGGAGTCCCCGAAAGGGATATCCGGGCCATCATGGCTCACGGCTGGTCCATCTGCACGGATGTCAGACCCGAGACCAATATGGAGAAGAGTCTTTTTACCGTGGATGAACTGACTGGTATCGTCCAGGCGGCCGCCCGTATGCGTCCCAACGGCATCACGGATATGGAGCTCAAAAGCTTTATGAAAAAGTGGAAGGACAAAAAGTTCGCGGCAAAATGCAACCGGCCTTTGATACTCGAGGGATGCCAGATGCTGGGCATGGATATCAAAGAAGTTGCCGGTATCGTCATCGATGGCATGAAAGAGCATGCTTCCGAACTGCAGCTGACGGGGAATGCCAATGAATGATCCCATTATCGAGGTCCAAAACCTGAATCGGCTGGCTTTCGCTGTAAAAAACGGGGACCGGATGCTGGATTTTTATCAGGGCCTTCTGGGCCTTCCTATGGCCTTTGAGACCTATAAAGGAGAAAAAGGCTGGACCAGGGTCCTTAGAACGGCCGAGTGTCAGTATCTTGAGTTTTCCTATGACCCGGACCATCCCCGCAAGGATGCCCCGGACCGCTGGAACCATTACGGTTATACCAAATTTAATTTTGCGGTCGACAACATTATTGCCCTGAGGGACTATCTGCTGGGGCAGGGGGTCGAACTTGACCAGGACCTTCATGCGACACTGGATGGGGCTTCTGAGATCGCAATGCGTGATCCCGACGGCAACACGGTGCAGTTTACGGTATACAGCCCGGACCCGGTCAAAGAGCTGAAGGACGATATCAACAGACAGGCCCGGAAGGCTCAGCCGCAGGCTTTCCGTCTGCTGGGCCTGACTCAGGCGGCGGTCAATACTCAGCATGAGCAGGCCATGCGAGATTTTTATACCCGCATGCTGGGGCTGACCCAGGCCGGCAGGCTGACGGCAGGGCTGCTTGCTTCTGCCATGGAGGAAGCTTTGAAGGATGATCCGCAAAGGCTGCAGAACCTTAAAGAGGCAGGAGACCGGCCCTGGATCGATTATCTGGATGCCTGCGACCATCAGTTTGTCGAGCTTTTTTATGATCTTGGAGGCCAAAAAGAAGCAGCCCTGCCGCTTTCTGAGTTTTATGGTTTCCAATGGATGAGCTTCGGAGTGGAAGATGTTTCTGCCGCCCGGGAAGCTTTCTTGTCCTCTAAGGATGCGGAAGCAGGCCCGATGATCCGTACGGTCGACGGCCTGGACGGCTTCTGGGTCAAGGATCCCGACGGAAACAAGGTCCTGATCAGCAATCTGGATTAATGCAGAGTTTGCAATAAAAGTGTTACATAATGTTAACTCTTCCGGATTGAAAAATTCATGAGACTCTGTCAAAATATTAACGTGCTCTGCAAGTGAAAACAGCTGTGTTTTTATTAATTTCGTCAGAGCAGTAAACAGGAGGTTTATCCAATGCGCAAATTATTACGTGCCATGCGTGAACCGCTGAAATATGTTCAGGGTTTTGACGCAACCAAGCAGTTTCAGAAAGAAATGGGATATATGGGCCACCGCTGGCTTTTCATCTGCTCCAACAGCGGTTATAAGGCAACTCATGACGACATCGAAGAGAGCTTCGGCGACAGCGATGATTACCGTCGTTATGAGATCTTCGGCGGCATCTCCAGCAACGGAGAGATCCAGAAGATGATGCAGATCGTAAAAGACGATTCCATCGACGCGGTCGTTGCCTGCGGCGGCGGCTCGGCTGTGGATACCGCAAAAGCTACGGCTTACTACACCGGAAAACATGTTGTCATCGTTCCGACCGTAGCAGCAACCGATGCTCCCTGCACCGGCCTTTCCGTAATCTACAATGATGACGGAAGTTTCAATAAATATCTCTTCTATCCTACCAACCCGGATGCCGTTATGGTCGATACCAACGTCATCGCACATGCGCCGGTCCGCTTCCTGGTAGCCGGTATGGGCGACGCTCTGGGTACTTACTTCGAGGGACGTGCTTCCATCCGTACCGAGTCCACCAGCCTTGAAGGCACCGGTATCACCCGCGCCGGTATGGCTCTGGCAGAACTGTGCTATCACACCCTGCGCGACTACGGCAAGATGGCGATCGCTGCCTGCGAGAATCACGTTGTGACCCCCGCGCTGGAGAATATCTGCGAAGCTAACGTATATCTATCCGGTGTCGGCGCCGATAACGTTAACTGTGCCGCTGCCCATTCCTTCTACAATGGTCTGACCTCTCTGGGCGGCCACAGCGTACCTCACGGCTGCTGTGTTGCCTTCGGCACCCTGGTACAGTTGCAACTGGAAGGTGTTTCCAAAGAGGAATTCGAAGATATCCAGGGCTTCTGCCTTGAAGTCGGTCTGCCGGTAACTCTGAAAGAGCTGGGTATCACCACCAACGAACAGGCCAGGAAGATCGCCGAAGCTGCCTGCGTACCGGGTGAGACTGTTCACAACCTGGCCGGCGACGTAACTCCGGAAGAAATGTATGCCGCCATTATTGCTGCCGATAAACTCGGTGAAGCACGCCTGGCAAATAAGTAATGAATAGTCATCTCAAACTAATTAAAGGAGCAGACGTAAAGCCTGCTCCTTTTTCAGGTCTTTGAGCCTGCTTCCGGCTTCTTTATGCGTTAACAAAAATAAATGGATGTACTAAACTCTTCTTATAGCAATCATATGTACTTCTATGAAAGACAATGGCGTCTCAGAGTTTTCTGAGGTGCTTTTTGTTTATAAGGAGGCGTTTTATGGCGGATATCCTGGAAGAAATGCAGCCGGTCATCAACCAGCAGCTCGCTCGCTATCAAGTACAGTTCGGCCTGTATAAAAACGGTGAGTTCCACGAAAGACTTTTCCCTTTCGATCCGGTAGCAAGAGAAATATCAGCGGAGAATTTCGCTTTTCTGGAAAAAGGCCTGATCCAGAGGGTGGATGCCTTGAATGCCTTTATCAGGGACGTGTACGGCCCCAAGAAGATCCTTGAAGATGGGGTCGTCCCGCCGGATTTTGTGTTTGCGGGCAAAGGGTATCTGGCCCAGTGCGATGGTTTCGTGCCGCCCAAAGGGATTTACAGTCATATCTCCGGTATCGATCTGGTAGAAGGGACTGACGGGAATTGGTATATCTTGGAAGATAACCTGAGGATCCCCAGCGGAGCCTCCTATCCCATGATCGCCCGGGAACTGGAAAGACGGGCCGCCCCGGATCTGTTCCGCAACGGACGGATCGCGGACAACCGGGATTACGGGCTGTTGCTGCGACAGGTCATGGATTATGTAAATACGGGAGGGATCAATGTTATATACACTCCCGGACGTTATAATGCCGCCTATTTCGAACACAGCTATTTAGCGGAAAAGACAGGAGCGACCCTGGCCGAAACAGGCGAACTGGTAACTCACGACGGCTATGTATGGTACAGGGGGATCGAAAAAGAGCAGAAAGTGGGAGCCATCTACCGCCGTATAGGGGACGATTTTCTGGATCCCTTATGTTTCCGGACGGACAGCCTGATCGGTATCCCCGGACTGATGAGCGTATATCGGCAAGGCCATGTCGCGATCATCAATGCTCCCGGAAATGCCGTTGCCGACGATAAGGGGATCTACTATTTCGTTCCTAAGATGATCCGTTATTATCTGGATCAGGAGCCCATTTTGATGAACGCGCCAACCTACCTCCTTTATTATGAGAAAGACAGGCGTTATGTCCTGGACAACCTGACAAAGCTGGTCATCAAAGATGTAGCGGAGGCAGGAGGCTACGGGGTCATCTTCGCACGGGATCTTTCTCAGGAAAAGCTGGACCAGCTCAGACAGCTTCTGGAAAGGGAGCCGAGACGCTTTATCGCCCAGGAGATCATTGATTTCAAGGACCTGCCTATTCTGGAAAATGGAGAAAGAGTAATGCGCAAGGCAGATCTGAGAGCCTTCGTACTTTCAGGAGAACATACATTGGTCTGGAAAAGCGGCCTGACTCGTTTTTCCAGAAATCCGGACAGTTTCATCGTTAACAGTTCACAAGGAGGAGGGTTTAAGGATACATGGATTCTTTGTCAAAAATGAAAACGGACCATCTTTTCTGGCTGGGCCGCTATATTATGCGTTCTTATACGGAGCTGGAAGCTGCGCTGGTGCTCAGGGATCAGATGCTGGACGGCAAGGAAGCGGACTATAAAGGGTTCTGCACCCGTATAGGCGCGGCTGATATTTATAAGGATGCGGACGACTGGAAAAAGCGGTTTTTCTTCGATGAAGGCGACCCGGAATCTATTGCTTCCAGCCTGTCCAAGGCTTATGATAATGCTATTGTCTGCCGGGAGACCATTTCTTCGGTAGCCATGTCCTATATCCAGATGGCGATCAGCGCCCTGGAAAAGGCGGAAAACAGCCCTTCGCCCGGAGTTGCCTTTCAGTGGGTATTCGATGACCTTTTGGCCTTCAGAGGCTGTATCGAAGAAAAGATGGTCAGTGAGTATGGACTGGATGTTGTAAAAATAGGCCTGAGCCTGGAGAAACTGGACCTTAGCCTGCGCCTTGGAAGACCGGCGGCTCGCTGCCTGTTTTTCATTCAGAGGCTGGAGAGGTATGCTTCACGGACCGGTATCATCTATGATCCCGTTCAGCTTACTTTTCTGAAAGATGCGCTGACCTTGGCGGCCCAGAAAGAAGAGCAGGGTATCAAAGAGGCATACAAAGACAAGAGGCAGGACCTGATCGCTGCCTGCGAACAGCTGGCTCCGGGTCTGTAAAGGCAGGCGGGGTGATCTTATGAGACGAAATGAGTATTCATTTGAGGTAAGGCTGACATTCGACAAGCCGGTAACGGATCATACTTTTCTTCTGCGCTGCCTTCCCGCCTGCTCCGACACGCAGACGGTGCTGGAGGAAAAGCTGGATCTGGATCCAGAGGTACATGTGACGGAGTCTTTGGATGGTTTCGGAAACCGTATCGTCTGCGGGACCATCACAGGGCCTCATGACCATTTCTGCTATCACAGCCGCGGCATCGTAGAGGTAGACGACAGCCTCAGGCGTCCGGTTCCTTATTCCCAGAAAATGATCTATGCCGGAAGCGGTGAACTGACCAAGGCAGACGCGCGTCTTTCGGCGGCTGCGGGCAGCCTCCTGCTTCTGACCGGGGGACTTTCGGACAGGGAAAAGGCGGATCTTCTGCTGGGAGAAGTACAAAACAGGATGATTTATGAACCCGGACTTACGGATACTCATACCTCAGCGGCCCGGGCTTTGGAACTGGGGCGGGGCGTCTGTCAGGATTTCGCGCATGTCTATATCGTTCTGGCCAGACAGATAGGCTTGACAGCCCGCTATTGCATGGGACTCGCTTCACAGGAGGGGCAGACCCATGCCTGGGCGGAAGTTTTGCTGGACGGCATCTGGCAGGGATATGATCCGACCAGGGGCTGCGTCTGCGGCGAAAACTATGTCCGCCTTGCCTGCGGCAGGGACGCGGCAGACTGCCCGGCAGAGGCAGGTATCATGAGCGGTTTCGCAAGGCAGAAACAGATGATCCAGACTTCGGTCACAACGGTCGAAGTCCATGAGGAGCAGAGAAAAGAGGAGCAGCGCCGGCAGCAGAGACAGCAGGTGCAGCAGTAAGGCAGTTACGAAAAGAGGAACAGGAAAGATATGAGTCCGGAGAAAGAAAAAGCATCAGGCACCGTAGTCACCGTTGCAAGGACCGACCTTCCGGTCAGAGAGCAGCTGATGCTGCAAAAAATGCATTATGTACCGGAAGCGGAAGATGCAGGCAAACGGATCTGTCTGGTGACCGGTATCCACGGAGATGAGCTGGAAGGGCAGCTGGTCGCCTATCAGGTCAACCGCAGGATACAGGAACATCCGGAATTTCTTCACGGAACGGTCGATATTTACCCGGCTATGAATCCTCTGGGCATCAATACGATCAAACGGGGCATTCCCGGTTTTGATCTTGACATGAACCGGACGTTTCCGGGCGATGAACAGGGATCGATGATCGAGTATTTCGTCAATCAGGCATTTATGGATATGGAAGGAGCGGATTTCGCGATCGATCTGCACGCTTCTAATATCTTTCTGAGGGAACTGCCTCAGGTCAGGATATCGGAAGAAACCGAGGAAATGCTGCTGCCCTATGCACAGCTTTTGAACCTTGATTTTATCTGGATCCACGGGGCGGCAACGGTCTTACAGAGCACGCTTGCGCATAGTTTAAACGATGTCGGTACGCGCTGCCTTGTGGTAGAGATGGGTGTTGGCATGCGCCTCACTCAAGAGTATGCTTCGCAGGTCACCGAAGGGATCTTCAACCTGATGAGGCACGAGGGGATCTGGGAAGGCCCGACCAGGCTGACTCACTTCCCGGTCACTTGCCGCGACCAGGTCGAATTTCTCAACGCGAATGCGGCCGGTATCTTCATACCCTCTGTTCAGCATGATATACATTTGAAAAAAGGTCAGACCATCGGTGTCATTGCGGATCCTTTGACAGGGACCGACCGGGAAACGATTAAAGCACCTCAAGACGGTCTGCTTTTTACCCTGCGGGAATACCCGGTCGTTTATCCCGGCAGCCTTCTGGGGCGGATCTTTGTATCGGGACCAAAAGCCCGGTCCGGAAAGGAAGAAGACAAGGCTTGAAAGAAGAAGTTATTTTTTCGCTGGATACGCCCTACCGTGAGTCATGCCGTATCAGAGCTTTTTCATTCGGATCCGGCCATAAGACCTGCGCAGTAGTAGCCGGCATCCGGGGGAACGAAGTCCAGCAGATGTACGTCGCGTCCCTGCTTGTGAATAAACTCCGCCGCCTGGAAGAGGAGAACGGATTTTTAAGGGACCACCAGGTCCTGGTCATACCCTGCGCCAATCCCTTCTCCATGAATGTCAACAGCCGCTTCTGGCCTATGGACCAGACGGACATCAATCGCATGTTTCCCGGATACGACAAGGGAGAAACCACGCAGAGGATCGCGGACTCGATCTTTCAGGTGGTCAGAAAATACGAATACGGTATTCATCTGGCAAGCTTTTACCTGCCGGGCGATTTCATCCCTCATGTGAGGATCATGAATACGGGTTATGAAAACGCCGGCCTGGGCAATCTGTTCGGCCTTCCCTTTGTGGTGGTCAGCGAACCGACTCCTTTTGATACGACCACCCTCAATTACAACTGGCAGATCTGGGATGCCAAGGCTTTTTCGGTCTATACAAGAGAAACGGAAATGATCGACAGCCAAAGCGCAAAGATGGCCAGGAACGGTATCCTGCGTTTTCTGAACCGGGTCGGCTGTATCCGCTATCCCAGCAGTAACGGATTTTTGCCGACGGTGGTCGAAGAGAAAAAAATGCTCAAGATCCATACCGAGCACGCCGGTATTTTCCACCGCCTCAGGGATCCCGGAGACGAAGTGGAAGAGGGAGAGATCCTGGCAGAGATCCTGGATCCGCTGACAGGAGATATTACAGACCGGATAAAGGCGCCGGCCCACGGGATCGTATTTTTTGCTATGAGACAGCCCCTGATCAGTATCCATGAGATCGCTTTCAGGATCATCACGGATCTTCACTCATAAAGGTGCAGAAAAGACTGTATCGAACTTCTTGAAAATGGATGCCTTCCCACTTACAATGATTGTTATGATTGATATGTCATCTGTAAGTGGGAGGGCTTTTTTATGGAATTTACTTTTTTAGGCACGGCCGCGGCGGAAGGCTATCCCGGCCTCTGGTGCCGCTGTCCTTATTGTCAGCGGGCAAGACAGCTGGGAGGACGCAACCTTCGTAAAACTTCATCGGTCCATTTCGCGGATCACTGCCTGATCGATATGGGACCCGACACTTTTTCACAGGCTGAAAAATTCGGTGTAGACCTTATCGACACCGACCTGCTGCTGGTGACTCATGCTCACGAGGACCATTTTTATCCTCAGCATCTGGTATGGCGCCAGCGGGCTCTGAAGGCGGCCGGGGAAACGCCCCAGCAGCGGTTTGAAAACGGTTATCCCCGCCAGCAGGACATCCCCGCTCTGCATATTTTCGGCAGCGAGTGCGTCGGAAAATATCTGAAGCAGGGCCTGGGGGATCTGACCTTCGAGGAGGCCGCCCTGGATTTTACCCAGGTGGTCCCCTACCGCAGGTACGAGTGCAAGGGAGTCACTTTTATTCCCATGACGGCTTCTCATATCGATAAAGACGGATCTTTCGGCATGATCTATTATGTCAGCACCCGGGGACGGTCTTTCCTCTACGCCACCGATTCGGGCCCTTATTGTCAGGAAACGCGCGACTGCATAGCCGGCCTGAAAGTAGATGCCGTCATCATGGAGGAGACTTTTGGAAAAGCCCAAAAGGGGAAATATCACCAGACCTGGGACTCGGCTATGGAGGAAATCGACTTTTTCCGGGAAAAAGGCATCTTCAAAGGCCAGCCCCGTGTCTTTTGGACTCATATCAGCCCTCATAAAAATCCTCCTTATGACGATATGGTCGGCATGCTGAAGGGGACGCCGGTTACGCTGGCTTATGACGGACTCAGGCTCGACCTTTGAGCACGCGTCCCGGCATAACAATTAAACGAAAATCGATAGCTAAGGAGAAGGTTATGAAATTCAGCAACGGTCAATGGCTGACGGCTAAAGGCTTTCATATTTTCGGTGCCTGCCAGGTCAGCGAAGTTATCAGGGAAGACAAAAAAGTTACCGTCATCATGCCTGCCCACCGCAACAAGGGCCGCGGGGACACCTTAGGCGGCGTTACCCTCACGCTTGAGATCACCTCGCCCCGCCCCGACATGATCGCCCTGAAAGCCAGCCACTTTATGGGCACATTAAACAACGAGCCGGCTTTCGAGTTAGACACCGACTATCAGCCCCTGACGGTCACGGAAGAGGATGATGGGTCCGTCAGCGCCGTCGATCTATCTTCCGGTATTGCCCACCCGGGAAGCGTTGCCGTTCAGGCAGGCCGCTCCAGGGTCGTTATCAATAAGGATAACGGCGACATCGAATTTTACTTTGACGATGAGCTCAAATGCAAAAGCCAGGGCAGCCGCCGCGATCTGGCTTACGTGCTGGACGATTATACGGATGATGCCTATGTAAGTAATGATCAGCCCCACTATATGCGCCAGTGCCTGTCGATCGGGGTAGGAGAGCAGATCTACGGACTGGGAGAGCAGTTTACCCCTCTGGTCAGAAACGGCCAGAGCCTGACTATGAGGAACGCCGATGCGGGAACTTCCAGTGACCAGGGCTATAAGAATATTCCTTTTTACCTGTCCAGCCGAAGCTACGGTATTTTTGTCAACAGCTCCGACAAGGTATCCTTTGAAGTGGGCAGCGAGTATGTGGACAAGGTCGAGTTTTCGGTGCCGGATCAGCATCTGGAGTATGTCTTTATAGGAGGAAGCAGCCCCAAAGATGTCCTTAGCCGTTATACGGATCTGACCGGCAAACCGGGACTTCCCCCGGCCTGGAGCTTCGGACTTTGGCTGTCGACTTCTTTTACCACTAACTATGATGAAAAAACCGTTATGTCCTTTATCGACGGCATGCAGGAGAGGGGGATCCCGCTGAGGGTCTTTCATTTCGATTGTTTCTGGATGAAGGGCAATCACTGGTCCGACTTCCTTTTCGACCCGGCCGTGTTCCCGGATCCCAAGGGCATGCTGAGCCGTATCAAGGCAAAAGGTCTGAAGATCTGTGTCTGGATCAACCCCTACATCGCTCAGGCTTCCCGTCTTTTCAAAGAAGGAGCACAAAAGGGATATTTTCTGAAGCGGCCGGACGGATCGGTCTGGCAGTGGGATATGTGGCAGTCCGGCATGGCTATCGTGGACTTTACCAATCCTCAGGCCAAAGCCTGGTACCAGAGTAAGCTGGACCAGCTGCTGGATCTGGGAGTCGACTGCTTCAAGACGGATTTCGGAGAGAGGATCCCTGTTGACTGCGTCTATTACAATGGTGCGGATCCCCGGTCCATGCATAACTATTACACCTACCTTTACAATCAGGCTGTCTACCAGGTGCTGCAGAAAAGAAAGGGAGGAGCCGCAGATAATGAACCTAACGGGGCAGTCCTTTTTGCCCGTTCGGCTACCGCGGGCTCTCAGAAATTCAGTGTGCACTGGGGCGGCGACTGCTGGGCCAACTATCCCTCCATGGAGCAGTCCCTGCGGGCCGGCCTTTCCCTTCTGAGCAGCGGTTTCGGCTTCTGGAGCCATGACATAGGCGGATTTGAAGATACATCGACTCCGGATGTGTATAAGCGCTGGTGTGCTTTCGGACTGCTTTCGTCCCACAGCCGCCTGCACGGGTCCAGTTCCTACCGGGTACCGTGGGCCTATGACAAGGAGTCGGTGGACGTGCTCCGGTTTTTTACCCGTTTGAAAGCCAGTCTTATGCCTTATTTATACCAGTGCGCCGTCGAAACGCATCAAAGCGGCGTCGGTCTGATGAGGCCCATGTTCCTGGAATTTCCCGAAGACCGCAGCTGCCGGTATCTGGCTAACCAGTATATGCTGGGTCCTTCCCTGTTAGTTGCCCCCGTCATGGATCCTCAGGGCATCGTTGAATACTATCTTCCCTCCGGGATCTGGACGGACTATTTTACAGGTCAGACCTGTCAGGGGGGCTGCTGGAAAAAGGAAAAAGTCAGTTACCTGGACATTCCGCTGTGGGTGCGCCAGGGAGCCGTGCTGGCTGTCGGGCAGCACGAGGATAGGGCGGATTACGATTATGCGGACAATGTCACCTTGAAGGTTTATCAGCCTCAGGAGAAAGAGACCGTGACAGTGACCGTTCCGGACCTGTACGGGCGCGTGGATTCGCAGTTCGAAGTCACGACCCTTGACGGAGTCACCAAGGTCAGCCGGGTCAAGGGCAGCAAACCGTATCAGATCCGGATCTTTAATTGATTTGCATCGGGAGGGCAAATACAGTATAATGGTAGGAAATAAACTGTATTGACGACAAGCAGGGTCTGCTCGTTCGTATAAGAGGTTACCTATGAAAAAAATTGCGATCGCTACCGACAGCAATGCCGGTATCCGTCAGGCCGAGGCCAAAGATCTTGGCATCTTCGTGCTGGCTATGCCTTTTTATATCGATAAAAATGAATATTACGAGGATATCTCCCTGACCCAGGAGCAGTTTTATCAGAAATTAGCTGAAAACGTGGATATCTCAACCTCTCAGCCGACTCCCGGTCATGTCATGGATTTCTGGCAGCAGATCCTGAACCTGGGCTTTGACGAGGTCGTTTACCTGCCTATGTCCAGCGGACTGTCTTCCTCCTGCCAGAGCGCCGAGATGCTGGCCCGCAACTTTGACGGGAAGGTACAGGTGGTCGATAATCAGCGGATCTCACTTACCCTGCAGCAGTCGATCCTGGACGCGCTGACACTGGCTAATGCCGGCTATGACGCAAAAGCCATCAAAGAAAAACTGGAAGAGACCAAGCATGACCAGACCATTTATATTTCTCTGGAGACTTTGTACTACTTGAAAAAAGGCGGCCGCATCACTCCTGCCGCGGCCGCGATCGGAACCATGCTCAACCTGAAGCCGGTCCTGCAGATCCAGGGCGGCAAGCTGGACGCTTATGCCAAGGCTCACGGTATGAAGGCCGCCAGGATGACAATGATCAAAGCCATCCAGCATGATCTGGATACCCGCTTCAAGGAGTGGGATAGTAAAGGGGAGACCCAACTGGGTATCTCCTACAGCGGGGTGGATATGACAGCTCCCAACGACTGGAAAGAACAGGTGCAGAAAGCCTTTCCCGGCCGCTCCATTTATATGGCGCCTCTGTCGCTGAGCATCAGCTGCCACATCGGTCCCGGAGCACTGGCTATTACCGAGACCCGTATCCTGAAGCCTTAAGGGATCATGCCCGGGACCTGATACCGGCCAACTTAAAAAGCGCTCTTTCCGATGGATACCACCAGAAAGAGCGCTTATTATATTAGAAAATCAAATCGGATCCACTGCTTGAAAACCCCCGTGCGATTTATTACAGGATCAGAGGATGATCGTCCATGTACTGCATCAATTCATCGAGGGTAGTAAAGGCAAGACCGGTCACGGTATCGGCACAGCCGTAATAAATGGCGATGCGTCCGGTGTCCGCGTCGGTAAGAGTAGCGCAGGGGAAGGTAACGTTGGGAACATCTCCGGCAAGCTCGTACAGCTCCTGAGGCCCCAGGATATAGTAAGCACTGCGCTTTTTAACGATCCAGGGCTGATCGATGTCCAACAGGGCTACGCCTACCCGGTATACAAAACCATTGCAGGTGTTGATGACACCGTGGTAGATCAGCAGCCAGCCTTGGTCTGTCTCGATCGGAACGGGGCCGGGACCGATCTTTTTGGACTGCCAGGCTGAAACGTCACCATTTACCGTGCCCATTACATAGCGGTGTTTGCCCCAGAAGGTCAGATCAGGGCTCTGTGAGCAGAAAATGTCTCCGAAGGGAGTATGTCCTGTGTCGGACGGGCGGCTCAGCATCATATACATGCCGTTGATCTTGCGGGGGAAGAGGACGCCGTTGCGGTTATAGGGCAGGAAGGCGTTTTCCAGTTGGTGGAAAGTTTTGAAATCATCGGTCCAGCCCAGACCGATGGTGGGTCCGTGATAGCCGTTGCACCAGGTGATGTAATATTTGCCGTCCATGTACAGCACACGGGGATCATACCGGTATTCCCTTTTGGTAACATCCGGATCGCCTTCGAAATGGACAGGATCCGGGTTGATGTTCCAATGGATACCGTCATCGGAAAAACCGGGGAAAATGTCCATGCTGATCGACTTGGAATCGCAGCGGAAGACACCGGCAAACTTGCCTTTATAAGGCACGACGGCGGAGTTAAAGATACTGTTGGAAGAAGGGATCTGATGGCGCTGAATGATCGGGTTGCCCGTATAACGCCATACCGGCATATCATAGCCCTGGGGTTTATCCTGCCAGGGGATGTTCGGAAGACTTTGTCCGATAATATGACTCATGTCGACCTCCTGTAAAAGTATTTTGAAACTGCACTAATATTATAGCATGAATGTGTAAAAATAGAAAATGTTGAGCCGGGATGATTACGGTCCCAGCTAATGATTTATACAGTCTTCGCAGCCGGACGGCGGCACCTGCCGGGACAAAATCAAGGAGGCAGGTCTTTATTTCTTGTGAAAAGAATGTTATACTTTAATTCTGTAAATTTAACGAAAACCATGAGGGTGAGCTATGAGCTTTATGACAGGAACTATGATGCTGATGAGCGGCGGAAGCCGTTTTGCGCTGATTTTGCTGATAATATTAGTGATCGGCGGAGGTTTGACTTTCCTGATCGTGAAAGAAAAGATCCGCCAGCAGAAGGCAAAAGAGAAGGCAGCAGAACGCAGAAAACGCCGTGAGGAAGCCCTTGCCCGGGCAAGGAGCGGCAATATCGAGGCTTTCCGCGAGATGCCGAACGAGGCAGAGGCAGCCAGGATCAATACCCGGGAAACAAAAGAAGAGACCTACGAAAAATTCCAGGAAACAGCGCGCCTTAATACCATGAGGAACGATCTGGACACTCTGAGGGATGTCCGTACCATGTCCGATAAGGCGCCCTCCCGTAAAGAGATGGCGCAGAAGGAACGTGACTGGGCGGCCAGCGGCCATTTTACCACCGAAGAATTAGGCACATCTTCTGTGCAGAGCACCCTTTCTATCAAACCGTCCGATAAAACAGCCGGGCAGCCTGCCTTAGAGGATGAGGCGGCTGATGTCCCCGCACAGCGGGCTCCGGAACGGGTGAAGAACGTACCGCTCGACGGGATCGCTCCCAATGCTGCCAAGCCTGAGAAAAAGGTCGACTTTGCCTATTTGGCCAGTAAGCTTGATGAAGACGTTTCTGTAGATGCCCCTCAGGAGAAAGCAGCAGAAGAAGAAGAAGAAGAAGAGGCTCCGGAAAAGGCAGTTCAGGCAAGTCAGCCTGCTCAAAAAGCACCCGCCAAAGAAGCTGTCGCTGACGAGAGTGCCCATCTGACCAGGAAGGTCGTACAGCCTTTTACGGACGATGAGGACGATGCCTTTGAAATCGAGAGTTTTGCCAAGGAAGTCAAGAAAAAGAATAAAAAATCGGTAGAGGAACCGCAGGAAGCTGAAATTTCTGAACCGCAGCCCGAACCGGAACCGGAGCCGCAGCCCGAACCTGAGCCCGAGACGGAAATTGAACCTATGCCCGAGCCTGAGCCTCAGCCCGAGCCGGAACCCGAACCGGAGCCTGAAGAAGAGCCTGAACCGGAACCGGAGCTTGAACCCGAGCCGGAACCGGAACCTGAACCGGAGCCCGAAGAAGAAGATTACGATTTCCAGCCTTATCAGGACCAGTCCGATGATGACGGTCAGGAAGAAGAAGCTTCCGATCAAATGCTGGACGAAGAGGCCGAAGCTCAGACCCGGGAGGAAGAAGCGTCTGTCCAGCCGGCTCCTGAAGAAGAAAAGACCGAGCGTGTCCGTACTGTTAACGGGATCGAGCGCATGACCCCTGAGGAAGCTCAGGAGTATCGGACCCAGCGCCTGGAGGAGCTCGACAAATATGCTGCCGAGCTGGCTGCTGCGGACGATGAGAGCACTTACAGTGATAATGACCCGGATGACGATGATACCTATTATTCCAAACCGAAAAAGAAACACAATGCCGGCCGTGTGATCCTGTGGATCCTGGCAGCGATCCTGGTCCTGGTCTGTGTCGGAGCCATCCTTTATATGATGTTCGGCTCCTTCCTGAAACCATCGGATATCGCATCTCCATCGGCTTCGATCAAGGAAACGGTGCGTCTGGCTATTCAGTCGATTTTGAATAAAATCTCATAAAGATTTAATAAAAATACAAATTTGGCCGGGAAAGCTGGGGATAAAACCTGACTTTCCCGGCTTTTTTATGAGCTAAAAACGAATAAATATAAATATTCACCAAGAAAGTATGTATAATTATAAGTGATTTTCGGTTCCTTTGCCAATTTACCCGGACACGAAAAAGGAATATTGTTATCGTACACGATTTTCACGAGTCAATCATATATCAGTGGGGGGGGGGACGCTATGATCAAAGTTGGAATTATTGGAGCTACCGGTTATGCAGGTGCGGAAATCGTCCGCATCCTAATGCGTCATCCCGAGGCCAAGATCGTCTGGTACGGATCGCAGAGCTATGTCGATCAGTCTTTTGCTTCGGTTTACGGCAATTTTTTCAAGATAGTCGATGATGTCTGCAAAGGTGATGACATGGACCGGCTGGCCGAAGAGGCGGATGTCATTTTTACGGCTACGCCCCAGGGTTTCTGCGCATCCATGGTCAACGAAGACATCCTTTCAAAAACCAAGATCATCGACCTGTCCGCGGATTTCCGCCTGAAAGATGTCAGCGTCTACGAACAGTGGTACAAGATCAAACACAAGAGTCCTCAGTATCTGGATGAGGCCGTTTACGGACTGTGCGAGATCAACAGGGACAAGATCAAAGAAGCCCGCATCGTGGCCAACCCGGGCTGCTATACGACCTGCTCCATCCTGACGGCTTATCCTCTGGTCAAAGAGGGACTGATCGATCCCAACAGCCTGATCATCGATGCTAAATCCGGTACTTCCGGAGCCGGCCGTTCCGCCAAGACCCAGAATCTTTTCTGTGAAGTCAATGAAAACATCAAGGCCTACGGTGTCGGCACCCACCGTCATACCCCGGAGATCGAGGAACAGCTGGGCTATGCGGGAGGAAGTCCCATACACATCACCTTCGTACCTCATCTGGTTCCCATGAACCGTGGCATCCTGGTGACCGCTTACGCAAGTCTTAAGCCGGGCGTCAGCGACAGCGACATTCGCACAGCGTACGAAAAGTATTATCAAAACGAGTACTTCATCCGTCTGCTGGCCCCCGGAACGACTCCCGAGACCCGCTGGGTCGAGGGAAGCAACTTCGTGGACATTAATTACAAAGTGGATGCCCGGACGGGCCGGGTGGTCCTGATGGGCGCTTTGGACAATCTGGTCAAAGGGGCTGCGGGACAGGCCGTTCAGAACATGAACCTTCTGTTCGGGCTGAATGAAAAGACAGGGATCGATTTTGTCCCCGTCTTCCCGTAATTTTACAGAGAGACAGGAAACAGAATGCAGGACAGCACGAGCAAACATAAGGAAGAAGATCCGGAAAAGGAACTTAAAGTAACGATCCGTCCCATGAGGGAAGAGGATTACGACATGGTCATCAAGCTGTGGAAAACGATCAGCGGATTCGGGATCCGCACCATTGACGACGCAAAGGACGGCGTGGTCCGTTTCCTCAGGCGCAATCCCGGGATCAGCGTAGTGGCCCAGCAGGAAGACGGCAGCATCGTAGGAACGGTCCTGTGCGGACATGACGGACGGCAGGCCTGTTTTTATCACGTCTGCGTTAAAAAAGAACTGAGGCGGCGCGGCATTGCAACCCGCATGGTTAAGACCGTTCTGGACACGCTGACAGCGGAGCATATCAACCGGGCCTACCTGATCGCCTTCAAATCCAATGAGGGCGGCAACGAATTCTGGCAGCGCCAGGGCTGGTCCTTTAAGACGGATCGCAATTATTACGAAATGTACCTGAATCAGGACAACAATACGATTTTCAATCAATGATCTGACAGGCAGCATCCTTACGAAAGGAGTCCATCATGAAATTGACAAAAGACGGCGTTACGGCCGCAAAGGGATTTTGGGCAGCCAGCACAGCAGCGGGTATCAAATATACGGGACGCGATGATATGGCATTGATCGTCAGCAGCGTGCCCTGTAAGGCAGCTGGTGTTTTCACAAAAAATGTGGTCAAAGCCGCGCCGGTCGTTTATGATCAGAACGTCGTAGCCAAGGGACAGGCCACAGCGATCGTGGTCAACAGCGGTATTGCCAATGCCTGCACCGGTGTCAATGGTCTGATGGCCTGCGAAGCAACGGCTGAAAAGGCAGGCGCTGCCCTGGGGATCGATCCCGGGCAGGTACTGGTCGCTTCTACCGGAGTCATAGGAATGCCCCTGAACATGGATAAAGTCAAAGCCGGCATCGACCAGCTGGTTAAGGATCTGGCGGACGAAAAAGAAAATAACGGCGCAGAGAGCCTGGAAGGCGGCCACAAGGCAGCCAAGGCTATTATGACAACAGACACCCATCCCAAGGAAGTGGCGGTGGAGTTTGAAGTCGGCGGTAAAAAGGCTGTTCTGGGCGGCATGTGCAAAGGTTCCGGGATGATCCATCCCAACCTGGGGACCATGCTCTGCTTTTTAACGACGGATGTCAGTATCGATCAGAAACTGCTGCAAGAGGCTCTTCTGGACAATGTGCAGGAGACATTCAACATGGTATCGGTAGACCGGGATACCTCCACCAACGATTCCGTCCTGCTGCTGGCAAACGGTCAGGCAGGCAACCCGACGATCACGGAAAAGAATGAAGATTATAAAACTTTCTCAGAAGCTCTTCACCAGGCTGCTCTTACCCTCTGCAAGATGATCGCCGGCGACGGCGAGGGAGCTAACGCGCTTCTGCAGATGGATGTAGTGGGAGCCAAGACTCATCAGCAGGCAAAAGTCATTGCCAAGTCAGTGATCACCTCCAACCTGGTCAAGACAGCGATCGCCGGCCATGACGCCAACTGGGGACGCATCATTTGCGCCATGGGTTATTCGGGAGAGGATTTTGATCCTGCCCTTGTGGATCTGTTTTTTGAGAGCAAAGCCGGTAAGATCCAGATCCTGAAAAACGGGACAGCCCTTGCCTACAGCGAAGAAGAGGCTACCAGGATCCTGTCCGAGACGGAGATCACCTGCAAGGCGGATCTGCATTTAGGAAGCGAAAAGGCAACCGCCTGGGGCTGCGATCTTACCAAACAGTATGTTTCCATCAACGCCGATTACCGGTCATAAGGAGTGAAAAGATGACAGATAAAGATATGAAGCCCATTCTGGAAAAGGCCAACGTGCTGATCGAGGCCCTGCCTTATATCCAGCGCTTTAACCGCAAGATCATCGTCATCAAATACGGTGGGAGCGCTATGGTCAATGATGACCTTAAACAGAGCGTGATCGAGGATGCGGTCCTTTTGAAGCTGGTCGGCTTCAAGCCCATCATCGTGCACGGGGGCGGCAAGGAGATCAGCAAGTGGGTCGGCAAATTAGGGATGGAGCCTCAATTCGTCAACGGACTTCGCGTGACGGACGAAGCCACCATGGAGCTGGTGGAGATGGTGCTGAACAAGGTCAATAAAAATCTGGTCCAGCGGGTGGAAAAGCTGGGCGTAAAAGCGGCCGGCATCAGTGGAAAAGACGGCGGCCTTTTGACGGTGACCAAGAAATATTCGGAAGGACAGGATATCGGTTATGTGGGACAGATCACCAAAGTCGATCCCAAGATCCTGTATGATCTTCTGGAAAAGGATTTTCTGCCCATCGTCTGCCCGGTAGCTCTCGGTGAGGATTATCATACTTACAATGTCAATGCCGATGATGCCGCCAGTGAGATCGCAAAAGCCATGAAGGCCGAAAAGCTGGCCTTTTTGACGGATATCGAAGGAGTCTACAAAGATCCCAAAGACGAGTCCACTCTGATCTCGGAACTGATCGATACCGAGGCTAAGGAACTGATCAGGAGCGGATATATCGGCGGCGGTATGCTTCCAAAGCTTTCGAACTGTATCGACGCGATCGAAAGCGGGGTACAGAGGGTCCACATCCTGGACGGGCGTATCCCTCACTGCCTGCTTCTGGAGATCTTCACCAATAAAGGTATCGGAACTGCTTTCATTAAAGACGAAGATGTAAAGTACTCGGCCGTATAATCGTTTGCTATGCAGCCGCCTTTCTTTGGCCCGGCTGCTGATTTTTTACAGAGTCTGATAGGATTGGAGAGGAATAGTTTTATGACGAATCAGGAGGTCATGGATCTGGCGGAAAAATCGCTGATCCATACGTATAATCGTTTTCCCATAGCGCTGGATCATGGGGACGAGGTTTATCTATACGATGTAGAAGGTAAGAAATATCTGGATTTTGCCGCCGGTATCGCGGTCATGGCCCTGGGCTATAATGTGCCGGAGTATAATCAGGCGCTCAAGGATCAGATCGATAAGCTGATCCATGTTTCCAACCTGTATTATACGGAGCCTATGGCTAAAGCCGCTGCCAATCTGGCAAAAGCCAGCGGCCTGAAAAGGGTATTCTTTACCAACAGCGGTACCGAGGCCATCGAGGGGGCCATCAAAGTAGCCCGTAAGTATGCCTGGCTGAAAGATAACGGCGCGACGGATCATGAGATAATCGCTATGAATCATTCCTTCCACGGACGCAGTTTAGGATCTTTGTCAGTAACGGGAAATGCTCATTATCAGGAAGCTTTCAAACCGCTGATCGATAAGATCGTTTTTGCCGATTTTAACGACTTGGATGACGTTGCTTCCAAGGTGACCGATAAAACTTGTGCCATCCTTTTTGAAACCATCCAGGGCGAAGGCGGTATCTATCCGGCTTCGAAAGAGTTTGTACAGGGCATCCGCAAGTTGTGTGATGAAAAAGACATCCTGATGATCCTGGACGAAGTTCAGTGCGGCATGGGCCGCAGCGGCAAGATGTTTGCCTATCAGTATTACGATGTCCTTCCGGAAGTAATGTGCTCGGCCAAGGCGCTGGGCTGCGGTGTCCCGATCGGCGCTTTCGTAGTCGGTGAAAAGGCAGAAAATGCTCTGACAGCCGGAGACCATGGTTCGACCTACGGAGGCAATCCCCTGGCTACAGCAGCAGCCAATGCCGTCTTCGATTTGTACGAGAAGAAGCATGTTTTGGACAATGTCAATGAGGTAGGTGCTTATCTATATCAGAAGTTGGAAGAGGTCGAGCAGCAGTTTCCCTGCGTCTCAGACCACCGCGGCATGGGCTTGATGCAGGGTCTGGAGTTTACCGTTCCGGTAGGTCCCATCGTTGCAGGCTGCATCAAGAACGGCTGCCTGCTGATCTCGGCCGGTAGCAATGTGATCCGTTTCGTACCTCCGCTGGTCATCGGCAAGGAACATGTCGATCAGATGATCCAGGTCCTTAAAGGGGTGCTGGAGACCATGTAAAATATTTGCCTCCGTCAATTACTGATCGCTCGGCTGGTTGCCAGTCAGCAATTGTCGGAGGCAAATTTCGTTATAAACAAAAAAGCGGAACCATCATTTGGTTCCGTTTTTTATGTTCAGCAGGGGTACTAAGAGTCGAACTCAGATTAACGGTTTTGGAGACCGCCGTTCTACCATTGAACTACACCCCTTTGCACCGCTCAAACATATTGTTACAAGCGACTTTCTTATAATATGGTATTTCCGGTTAAAAGTCAATAGGATTTTTGCGATTCCCGGAGGGATCTTGTGTGAGGCTGGGATTATGCAACAAGCATAAGACCTTATATAAAAAACCAACGGTACTTATATAATTTTTCTATTGAGTGCAGCATTAATTATTTATATGAAGCGGCCGCCTGCATTATATCTACCGTATTGTTTCTCTATGAAATTGCTTAAATATATGTTACAATCGCTAACTATAAAGAAATGAAATACAGGGGCTTCCAGAAAGTGATAAAAATTCGTAAGACCCTTAAAATTCAAGAGAAACAGGCAGGTAAGGCATGACTCTACAGGAAGCAGTGGGCCAGCTGACCATTCAGCGGCTGATCATCAGCGATCCAAGACAAAAAAGCACAGACGGCTTCCGCAAAGCCGAAGTCCGTCCGGTGCTGGTCCAAAAGCAGCCCCGGTGGCAGATCGTTCGGTACACCGAAAAGCAGTCTTTTCAGCAAAACATCGAGACCGGGCAGCTGCAGCAGGCGCTGATCGATGAACTCTCCGATCATTTCAGCCAGCTCGACGGTTTCTGCGTCCAGGGTAGCGTCCTGATCCGTGTATCCAAAAAGGGAAAGATCCTTTATCGTTTCAAAAAAGCAGACAGCGGGGGTGACTTGGTCCCATGCCCTGCCTGCGATATAGAAAATCAAAATCGGCAGAAAAATTATCTCCTTTCGGCCGAGGACGCTCCGCGTCCTCTGATCGATCTGGGTGTCGTTACCAGGGACGGAAAGGTCGTTCAGTCCCGCTATGATAAGTTTCGCCAGATCAACCGCTTTGTCGAAATCATAGACGAGGGGATCGAACCGTCGATCCGCCATTTGAATATTATTGATTTCGGCTGCGGCAAGTCTTACCTTACTTTTGTTTTATATGATTACCTGACCAGGGTCAGAAAAATAGAAGTAGATGCCGTCGGCCTGGATCTGAAGGCGGACGTGATCGCTCACTGCAACGAGATCGCCGGGCGATACGGCTATGATCATCTGCACTTTGAAGTCGGCGACATCCATGGCTATCAGCCCCAGTTTGATGTCGACATGGTCATCAGCCTGCATGCCTGCGATACCGCGACGGACTATGCCCTCTACAACGCCATCAGCTGGGGGACCAAACGCATTTATTCGGTCCCCTGCTGCCAGCATGAAATCAACCTGGAAAGCGGAAAAGACATGGCTCTGTCGTTAAGCCAGTACGGCCTGATCAAAGAACGCTTCTGTGCCTTACTGACGGATTCCATCCGAGCCGATTTGTTACGGTCGGAAGGGTATAAAGTCGATGTGCTGGAATTTATACCTCTTGAACACACTCCTAAAAAACTGATGATACGGGCCATCCGGCAGCCTTCGCAGTTGGAAAGCGCCAAAGAAGCCCAACAGGAAGCTTTACAAAGAGTCGAAGAAACAATGGCTGCCTATCATATACAGGGGCAGACCCTTTACAATATGCTGCAGGCCGAAAAAAGGGACCGTCACAAAGCCGGAAGGGACCTGGACGGGCAGCAGGACCCGGCCGGGTTACAAACTACCCTGACCTATCCCAACAGAAAGTGAGACCAGATGTCAAATCCAGCAAAGCCTATTCACATTACCATCGGCGGAAAAACTTTTGCCAGCGTTCCGGAGCTGGCGGCTTATTACAGTTCCGCCGAATTTGAATCGGTCTATACCTATTACGGAAATGACCTGGGAGCCCGTGTGACCAGCCGTGGCGTGACATTTAAAGTATGGAGCCCGGCGGCTGAGTCGATCGAGGTCAATCTGTATAAAACCGGTACGGATCAGGAAAAAGGAGCCCGCTTTCTGGGAGCTTATCCACTGCATCAGGACACGGACTATCCGGGCATATGGAAAACCAGTCTGAAGGGGCATCTAGCCTGCCTTTACTACACCTACTCCATAACCATCGGCGGGCAGACGCAGGAAACGGCCGATGTGTACGCCAAAAGCTGCGGGGTGGACGGGCGGCGCAGTATGATCATCGACCTTCCTTCGACCAACCCGCGGGGCTGGCAGGAAGATCATTATAAATTTACCGGCAGCAATACCCAGGCAATCGTCTGGGAGACCCATGTCCGGGACTTTTCCTACGCTCATACATCGGGTATGCAGCACCGGGGACAATACCTGGCCTTTACCGAGAATGGGACCACCGTCATGGGAGACGGCATCCATCCCACCGGCGTGGACTATTTAAAACAGCTGGGCATTACGCACGTTCATCTGCTGCCCTGTGCGGATTATGCAACGCAGTCTACATACAACATACACAGCGATGCCTACAACTGGGGCTATGATCCCCTTAATTACAATTGCCCTGAGGGGTCGTACTCGACGGATCCTTATCACGGGGCAAAAAGGGTAAGGGAGATGAAGCAGATGATCCTGGCCCTGCACCGGGCAGGCATCGGCGTCATCCTGGACGTGGTCTACAATCATACCTATTATTCGGATAAATCGTTTCAGCATCTGACCATGCCCTATTATTATCACCGCACCATGCCGGACGGCAGCTTTGCCAACGCCAGCGGCTGCGGCTGTGAAACGGCCAGCGACCGCAGCATGATGCGGCTTTATATGCTGGATTCCATCCGCTACTGGGCTCAGGAATATCATGTCGACGGTTTCCGCTTTGATCTGATGGGCATCCATGATGTTGAGACCATGAACGAGATCAGGGCCATGCTCGACGACCTTAACAACGGCAAATCCTATATCCTGTACGGGGAGCCCTGGTACGCCCTGCCACCTGTCATGCCCAAATGGGCTCACCCGGCGGATATGGCCCACCGCGATGAACTGGCAGAAGGCATCGCCGTTTTTTCGGATGCTACCCGCGACGCCATCAAGGGATCCGCTTTCAATGTCAATGATCTGGGCTTTATCAATGGAGGAAAAGGTTTCGAAGGGCGGATCGTAAGTGCTGTGAAAGGGCAGGTAAGGGATCCGGCAAAGCAAAGGCCGACCCGGACCGTCACTTACGCCAGCAGCCATGATAATTACACTTTGTGGGATAAGATCTCACTGACCATAAGGGGAGACGGGTCCGGATACGATGATCCGGAGATGATCCGGCTGGCGGTCAATAAACTGTCGGCGGCCATCGTCCTGACCAGCCAGGGCATGCCCTTTTTCCAGTCCGGTGAGGAGTTCGGGCGCAGCAAATACAGCATCGAAAACAGCTATAACTCCGATACCACCATTAACGAGCTCCGCTGGCAGCGGACCATATCGTTCAAGGAACTGGTCGACTATTATAAAGGGCTGATCCGTATCCGCAAGTCTTTCTCTCCCTTCAGCGACCCGACTTCCAAGGCCCTTTCTTCCATTACCTTCTGCCAGGCATCGGATCAGGTGGTCGCTTACACTATCAAAGGGCAGAAAAAGGGAGAGCCCAGAATGATGGCAGTCTGCTTCAACGCTTCAAATGAAGGCAAATGGGTTGACCTGAAAAACGGTCAGAAGGAGCCGGTATGCACTCAGTGGCGGGTACTGGCCAATGAAACGTCGGCCGGGACCAAAACCCTGTCGGAAGTCAGCGGGACGCGGCTGTTCGTCTATCTTAGAGGGGTCCTAATCGCCGCGTCGGAAGAGCTTTTGATTTGACGGTCCGTCAGACGCGTGTTATCATTATTAAATTGAACTATGAATTTTAATCAGAGGTGTGATTCATGATTTCTCAAAAAATGCAGGATCTGGCCAAGAACGGCTCTGCCATCCGGGCCATGTTTGAAGAAGGTAAAAAAATGGCGGCTCAGTTCGGAAAGGACAATGTTTATGACTTCTCCCTGGGCAACCCCTGTACGCCGACCCCGGACAGCGTCCGCACGGCCGCTATCGATCTGCTCAACAACACCGACACGCTCACTCTTCACGGCTATATGAGCAACGCCGGGTATGAGGATGTGCGCGAAGCCGTAGCAAAAAGCATAAACAGCCGTTTCGGCATGGATTACACGGCCGCCAACCTGGTCATGTGTGTCGGAGCCGGCGGAGCTCTTAACGTTGCCCTGAAAACGGTGATCAACCGGGGCGATGAAATCGTTCTGCAGGCCCCCTATTTCGGCGAGTACAACAACTATATCAATAACTTTGACGGTGTGCGCGTGGTCGCGGAACCGAACTATGATGATTTTTCGCTGAACCTTCCCGACATCGAGAAGAAGATCGGCCCCAAGACTAAGGCCGTCATCATCAACAGTCCCAATAACCCCACCGGCGCGGTCTACAGCGAAGAGCAGATCAAAGAACTGGCGGATCTTCTGGACCGCAAGCAGAAAGAATACGGCCACGAGATCTATCTGATCTCGGATGAACCTTACCGCGAGATCGTGTACGACGGACACACCGTTCCCTATCTTCCCAAATATTACGCCAATACCTTTGTCGGTTATTCCTACAGCAAATCTCTGTCACTTCCGGGAGAGCGCATAGGTTTCCTGGTCATCAATTCGGCTATGACCGACTTTGAAGAGGTCGCTCAGGCGGCATCGACGGCCAACCGCATCCTGGGCTATGTCAACGCCCCCTCCTTATTCCAGAAAGTGATCGGACGCTGCGTGGACGAAACGACCGATATCAGCCTTTACAAACGCAATCTGGCGGTGCTTTACGATGAACTGACCCGGGACGGCTACCAGATGGTCAAACCTCAGGGAACTTTCTATATGTTCCCCAAGAGCCCGGTAGCCGATGAGCGCATCTTTACCGAAGCCGCGAAAAAATATCATATCCTGATCGTGCCCGGCTTTACCTTTGCCTGCCCCGGCTACTTCCGCCTGGCCTTCTGCGTATCCGAAAAAACCGTGGACGGGTCGCTGGAAGGCTTCCGCAGCCTGGCTAAAGACTTCGGCATGATCTGATCTTCAAGGAGCAAAATGCATAGAATGCAATGGACGATCAACTGAAGGTCTCGCTGCCGGTCTTTGAAGGTCCCCTTGACCTTCTGCTGCATCTGATCCGCAAAAATAAGGTCGATATCTACGACATTCCCATCCTGGAGATCACCCGCCAGTATCTGGCCTATCTGAAAAGCTGGGACGATATGAACATGGACGTGGCCTCCGAATTTATCGTGATGGCGGCCACACTGATCAGCATCAAGGCCCGCAAACTGCTTCCCATGGCCCAGCAGCAGGACGAGGAGGAAGACGACCAGGAGCAGGAGCTGATCCGGCGCCTGCTTTTGTATCAGCGTTTCAAAGAAGCAGCCGCCCGTTTGAGACAGGCCGAGGCAGATCCTCAGCACGGTTTCGTTCTGCGTCAGCCGGAAACGATCCGGGGACAAAAACTGCTGCCCAGTGTCCGCACTCTTCTTGACAAGGTGGATCTGGAGAGCCTGAGGGATCTGTACCGGGGCCTTTTGATCAGCCGGCAGGAAAGTATCGATTACCAGAGAGCTTCCTTTAAAGGGGTCCCCAAAGAGCGCTACCGGGTGGCCGATAAGATCCGGGCTCTGGAAGAGACCCTGGAGAAGGTGGAAAAGATCAGTTATTATGATCTGCGCAGGAAAAGCCGTTCCCGCGAGGAAGAGATCACCTATTTTATGGCCATGCTGGAGCTGTCCCGCATGGACCAGGTGGCGCTGACTCAGAAGGAATTGTTCGGCGATATCATTGCCAGCAGCAAATCAGAAGGGGAACACACCGATGGAAATGACCGATAAAGGGCGCGACCTTCGCCTGGAGCTGAATAAACTGGAGGCGATGCTGTTTGCATCGGGCGATCCCGTTTCGGTGACGGCGCTGTCCGGTGCACTGGGCATCACCGAAGACCAGTGCCGGGTACTGGCGGAAGAGCTGAGAAAAAGCTACCGGCAAAGGGGAAGCGGCATCCGTATCATCCGGTTGGAAGATCAGTACCAGATGACGACGGAACCAGCTTACTATCCGGACATCGTCAGGTTATATAAGGTGAAACAGCAGACCAGGCTGACTCCGGCCCAGATGGAGGTCCTGTCCATCGTGGCTTACCGCCAGCCCGTCACCAGACAGGAGATAAACGATATCCGGGGAGTTTCTTCGGATGCCGTCATCAGCCGCTTGATCGAACTGGATCTGATCGAAGAAAACGGACGCTTAAAGGCGCCGGGAAGGCCGGTCCTGTTATGTACGACCGACAGTTTCCTGCGTCATTTCGGACTGAGCAGCATCAAAGAACTGCCGGATTTTCCACAGGAGAAAAATCCGCAGGCAGATTCACTTAAAGACATATCGGACGGAGAACAAGAAGATAAGGAGACCGAAACAGACTGAAAAAGAGGTAAGGGATGGAAGAAAGACTGCAAAAGTTTTTGGCTGACTGCGGCATTGCCTCCCGCCGCCGCTCGGAGGATCTGATCCATCAGGGACTGGTAGCTGTCAACGGCAGTGTCGTAACAGAGATGGGACAAAAGATCGACCCCGATAAGGACGAAGTTACCTTCCGCGGGCAGAAAGTAACGGCAGAGCAGCCGCTTACGACGGTCATGATCAATAAGCCGGCAGGCTATGTGACTACAGCTCACGACCAATTTGCCCGCCCCTGTGTGACGGATCTGGTCGACATGCCGGGCCTTCGCCTGTATCCGGTAGGGCGGCTGGATTATCAGACCACGGGACTTCTGCTGCTGACCAACGACGGAGAGCTGACCAATTATCTGACCCATCCGGGCCATCATATCCCTAAGACCTATGAGGCAAAGCTCAAGGGCGCGATAGGCGAAAAGGAGCTGGGCCAGCTGCGAAACGGCGTCCTCTTGGATGACGGATACAGGACTTCGCCGGCCCAGGTGGAACTGGTATTGAAAGCAAAGGACTACAGCCGCATCCGCATCACGATCTATGAAGGAAAAAATCATCAGGTGCGCCGTATGGCCAAGGCAGTCGGCTTCCCGGTCCTTAAGCTGAAAAGGATCCAGGAAGGGCCCCTTAAGCTTGGAAATTTAAAAGAGGGACAGTATCGCATTTTAAGTGATAGTGAAATACAATCTTTGAAAAGTGAGGACTAATTTCATGAAACAGGATGACGTACTGATCAGGATCCGTACAATGTACCCCACGTTCAGCAAAGGACAGAAACTCCTGGCCGATTATATTACCGATCATTACGATAAGGCCGTGTATCTGACCGCTGCTAAACTCGGTTCGGTGGTAGGCGTGTCCGAATCGACGGTCGTGCGTTTCGCAAGCGAACTGGGCTATGACGGGTATCCGGGCCTGCAGCGGGCTATCTCCGAGATCATCCGCACCCGGCTGACCACCCTGCAGAAGATGGAAGTCAGCCGCAGCCGGATGGATGAAAATCATCCTATGATTTCGATCATGAACGATGATATCGCCAATATTAAGGAGACCATGAGCCTTCTGGACGAGGACACCTTAAAAAAGTCCGCCGATATGATCCTGAAGGCCAAAACGGTATATGTGCTGGGTGTTCGGTCATCCGCTCCTCTGGCTTTCTTCCTGGGCTATTATCTGAATTTCCTGCTGGATGATGTCCATCAGATCAGTACCAACACTTTCAGCGAGACTTTTGAGCAGATGATGAAGGTAAGCCCTCAGGACTGCGTCATCGGTATCAGTTTCCCCCGCTATTCCAAACGGACCGTCAAGGCCATGGAGTTTGCCAAAAACCGGCAGGCTTCGGTCATAGCCGTTACCGATTCCGATCAGTCGCCCATAGCGGCCTGCGCGGATTGCGTGCTGAAGGCTTATACGGACATGGCTTCCATGGTGGATTCGCTGGTAGGGCCCATGAGCCTTTTGAATGCGCTGTTGGTACTTTTGTCTGAAAAACGGACCGAAGTCGTCGAACAGCGTTTTGACCTTCTGGAAGAGATCTGGAAGGATTACGACGTTTACGAAACGATGACCGAGGACCAAGACAGCAACAAGGTAATACTTTCATGACAGATACGAATAGGCAAGGGTCTTTCCAGAAGAGCGCGGATGTGATCGTGGTCGGGGCAGGGGCTGCCGGTATGATGGCGGCTGCCCGGGCTGCTTCGATGGGCTGCTCCGTGCTGCTTTTGGAAAAGAACCAGAAGGTGGGACGAAAGATTGGTATAACCGGAAAAGGCCGCTGCAACCTGACCAATAATTGTGATATGCGGGAATTTATGACCCACGTGGTCAATAATCCCCGCTTTTTGTACTCTTCACTAAGCCGCTTCGCCCCGGCGGACATGATCGCCCTAATGGAAGAAAACGGTGTTCCGGTAAAGACCGAAAGGGGACGCCGCGTCTTTCCGGTCTCCGACCGGTCTTTTGATGTCATCGACGGGCTGCTTGGCCTGGTCAAACGGTCCGGAGCCAGGGTCTTATGCGGCCGCAACGTTGATTCGATAAGTTTTGATCCCGGTCGAAACCTTTTTACGGCCCGGACCGGCAGCGAACAGTTTAGCGCACCTGCCATGATCGTTACGACAGGCGGCTTGTCCTATCCGTCGACCGGATCGACCGGAGACGGCCTTCGCTGGGCCTCTCATCTGGGCCTAGATGTTACCGACTGCCGTCCTTCTCTTGTCCCCTTTACCTGCCGGGAATTGTGGTGCCGGGAGCTGATGGGCCTGTCCCTGAAAAATATCTCCATCCGGATCCGGCGGGAAGAAGATCACTCCTCAGAGCCTCTTTTTTCAGAGTTCGGCGAGATGCTGTTTACCCATTTCGGAGTTTCCGGACCTGTGATCCTAAGCGCTTCCTCCTTTATTCAGCAGTATCTGCGAAAGAAACATCTAGCCTACGAGCAAGCCGGTCTGGTCCTGTCGATCGATCTGAAGCCTGCTCTGGATAAGGAAACGTTGGATAAACGGCTGATCCGCGATCTGGAAACCTACCATAATTCCGAGATGAGACATGCTTTAGAGGATCTTTTACCTAAACGGCTGATTTCGATCGTATTGAAAGAGGCGGATGTCCGGCCCAACAAGGTTGCTCACGATCTGACCCGCGAAGAAAGGCAGAGGCTGGTAGATGTCTTGAAGGATCTGCCTCTTCACATCACAGGCTGCGGGGGATATAACGAGGCTATTATCACCATGGGTGGAGTCAGTGTGAAAGAGATCGATCCCTCGACCATGATGGTCAAAACCATTCCGGGCCTGTTCATGGCCGGCGAGATGCTGGACGTGGACGCGGTGACCGGAGGCTATAATCTGCAGATCGCATTTACGACCGGTCGCGCGGCTGGAGAAGGCGCGGCCCGTTTTCTGAAAGGATAAAGCCATGAATATCGCTATTGACGGACCCGGCGGAGCCGGGAAAAGCAGTGTTGCCAAAAGGGCTGCTGCGCAAATGGGACTGCAGTACATGGATACCGGTGCCATGTTCCGGGCCGCCGGTTATGCGCTCAGGCAAAAAGGGGCCGATCTGGATTCCGAAGAAAGCGTGGAAAAGGCGCTGGACGGTATCGACATTTCGGTGATCTACGACAGCCAGAACCAGCAGCACGTCCTGGTCAACGGTCAGGACGTCAACGGAGCCATCCGCACGCCCCAGGCCGGGGCGGATGCCAGTAAGGCTGCTGTCTATCCCTGTGTGCGCCGGAAGCTGCTGGCTCTGCAGCGCCGTACGGCTGAAAAATATGACGTGATCATGGACGGTAGGGACATAGGCACGGTGGTCCTTCCTAATGCGGACCTCAAACTCTTTGTTACGGCAGATCCGGCCGAACGGGGACGCCGCCGTTTCCTGCAGCTGGAAAAAGCCGGAAAACCGCATCCCGATCTGGACACCATTATCGAGGAAATCAAAGAGAGGGACTATCGCGATACGCACCGCGAGATCGCCCCGCTGAAACAGGCGGACGATGCCGTTTTGATCGACACCACCCATATGACCGAAGACCAGGTCGTTGAAAAAGTCTGCGGCCTGATCGAGGAATGCCGGGCAGGAAAGAAAGCCGCCGGCAGCCGGGCATCGGTATGAAATCTTCTTATACGGACGGCAGTCTGCACATGGCCCAACATCCGGAAACGAGGATCGTGGTAGCAAAGACAGCGGGCTTTTGTTTCGGTGTCCGGCGGGCTTTGGATATTTGTTTCCACCAGCCGTCAGCCTGGACTTGGGGCCCTATGATCCATAACAAAGATCAGGTAGACCGTTTGGAAAAGGCCGGTATCCATGCCTTGGATATCGACAGCGTGTCGGAAGAGGAAGCTTTGAAAATGGCGGATACTCTGCCTTCCGGTGCTGCTTTGATCCTGCGGGCCCATGGAGTCAGCCGGACCGTCGAGGAGACGCTCAGAGCCAAAGGCCTGAACCTGATCGACGGGACCTGTCCTTTTGTGAAGGCTATCCATCAAAAGGTGGGAGAGGAAGAGAAGCTTGGACGCACCATCCTTGTCCTTGGCGACCCCGGCCATCCCGAGGTCAGGGGGATCAGGGGCTGGTGCCGGAAAGAACCTCTGATCTATCGCAGCTTTGACGAAATCAAGAAGGACCCACCTCCTAAGGATCGGCAATATTCCTGTGTCCAGCAGACTACCTTCGACACTTTCGAGATGGAGCGGGTCGTTGAGTTTCTGAAGGGGCAAGGGTATAATGTGAATGTTTGCTCGACGATCTGCACGGCAACACGGGCTCATCAGAAAGAAGCAGTAGAACTGGCCGCTCAAAGCGATCTTTGCCTGATCATCGGGGGAAGGAACAGTTCCAATACCAATAAATTGCTCAAGCTGTGCAGCCGGCAGTGCCAAAGCAGCTATCTGATCGAGAACGCATCCCAGCTGGATCAGGTCCCCATTCCCTCAGGCTGCCGCCAGATCGGCATCACCGCCGGAGCGTCCACTCCCGATGACATCATCGAAGGCGTGGTCAATGCGCTGACCCGGTAACCTTGGAAAAAGAGAGGTTTTTATGCGTGTGATCGAGTCCGCTATCGTGGAAACGGCCCAAGAAAGAGAGAAAAAACAAGGAGTCCTGTCGACCTTCGGGGACCCCGGAAAGATCTGCTTTCTGGACATCGAAACGACCGGCTTTTCACGGACTTACGACACCATTTATCTGATCGGCCTGGTCTATTATACAAATGACACCGTCATGGCCCGTCAGTATCTGGCCTCGCGCAGGCAGGACGAAGCCTTGCTGCTGAAAGAAGCCCTGGAATTTCTGAGCGGTTTCGATACTCTTATCACCTATAACGGAGACATGTTCGACCTTCCCTTCATCAGGGAGCGGGCCCGGCTCTTACGGCAGTGGACGCCTGAGGCGGCCGGAAAGGCTGATCTTGTCCGATCCGTCGATCTGATGAGGCGTTACCGCCGACATCAGAAATTCTTCGGCTGGCCCAACATGAAGCTGAAAACGGTCGAATCCTGTCTGGGCATAGGCCGTGAAGACCCCTTTGACGGGGGACAGCTGATCGACGTCTTTGATGAATACGAAAAGACTCAGGATCCGCGGCTTGAAAAGACGCTGCTTCTGCACAATTACGAAGATATCGTCAACCTGCGGGACCTTTTGAAAGTAGATGAATTATTGGGGATCCTGGAAAAGGGACATCCCCTCATGGCAAGGCTCAGGGGCAGTACCGTCGTTTTTGCCTGGAACAGTCAGATGCCCGTCAGTCTGGAAGCCCGTGTCCCCTTCGAAGCAAAAGCAGGCCCGGGATCGCCGTCTTTTCTTCTTCGTATGGAAGCGGGACTTGACGAGATCCAGATCGTCCTTCCGGAGGCAGAAGATGCCGGACAGCTTAAGTATTATTTGTCCGATCCCGGAAATTATTATTATCTCCCCGCCACCTCTGAGATCGTCCATAAAAGTCTGAGTTTCGATATACCGGCCTCCGAACGCAGACCGGCCAGGGCAGCCCAGTGCTACCTGAAGGCGCCGGAGGACATCTATCTGGAAGTGCCCAAGGAAGCATTCACGGATCGATCAACGGATAAATCCACGGATCCATCCGCGGATCGATCCGTTGCGATCTTTAAAGATTCACTGAAGAGCAAGCGTCATTTCGTCCGCAAAAGCGATCTTTTCCGATTTTTTGAGAAAGCGGACCCGCAAGAGATCGGCTCTTTTTCCAAAACCTTTCTTGACCGGATCTGAGAATACATACAGGAGTGACCCATGGCAAATAATGACCGTACAAAGGGGATAAAAGACCTTCGCCCCGCCTATCACCAGGAAGGAGCCGAAGAGGCTCAAAGGGAGCGGGCCTGTATCGAGCGCATCAAAAACCGCCCGGACCGCCCCCGGACTTACTTTGTCGCTACGATGGGCTGTCAGATGAATGCCCGGGATTCCGAAAAACTGACCGGTATCCTGGAGAGCATCGGCGCCAGACCCGTTGCGGAGGAAGAGGCCGACATCGTCATTTACAATACCTGCTGCGTCCGGGAAAACGCTGAACAGCGGGTGTACGGCCGCCTGGGTTATCTGAAATCCTTCAAGCAGAAACGTCCCGGCATGAAGATCGTCCTGTGCGGATGTATGATGCAGGAAAACACGGTCATTGAAAAGCTGAAAAAATCGTATCCCCAGGTGGATCTGATCTTCGGGACCTATAACATTTATAAATTTCCCGAACTGATGGAAGCCATGCTGGACAGCCCAGATCAGATCATCGATCTGTGGCAGGAGCAGAAAGACATCGTCGAAGACCTGCCTTCCATCCGTAAATATCCTTTTAAAGCCTCTGTCAACATCATGTACGGCTGCAACAATTTCTGCACCTATTGTATCGTCCCTTATGTACGGGGCCGTGAGCGCAGCCGCGAGCCGGAAAACATCGTAGCGGAAATCGAGGCCCTGGTCAAAAGCGGGGTCAAAGAAGTGCAGCTTTTGGGCCAGAACGTCAATTCTTACGGCAGGGGGCTGGATCATCCCATCACCTTTGCCCAGCTTTTGGAAAAAGTCAATGCAATCGAGGGCCTGGAGCGTATCAGGTTTATCAGTTCTCATCCCAAGGATCTGTCCCAGGAGTTGATCGATGCCATGGGACGCCTGGATAAGGTCTGCCCCCAGTTTCATCTGCCTCTGCAGTCCGGGAGCGACCGTCTGCTCAGGCTCATGAACCGCCATTACACAAAAGACCAGTATCTGGATGAAGTCCGCCGTCTGAAAGAGGCGGTCCCCGGTATTTCCATCACCACCGACATTATCGTAGGCTTTCCGACCGAAACCAGGGCCGATTTTGAAGAAACCCTGGACGTGGTCCGAAAAGTCCGCTTCGACGGGGCTTTCACTTTTATTTATTCACCCCGCGTCGGCACTCCTGCCGCGTCCATGCAGCAGGTGCCGCCTGAGGAGAGCAAAAAGAATTTCCAGGAACTGCTGGATGTCCTGGAAGAAATCGGTACAGAGAACATGAAAAAGTGGAAGGGACAGACGGTGAGTGTGCTGGCAGAAGAGGTCAGCAAAAACGACAGCCGTATGCTGTCCGGCCGCACGGTCGAAAACCATCTGGTGCATTTTACGGCGCCCCAGTGCCTGATCGGGCAGACGGTGGATGTCGTGATCGACCAGACGACGGCGTTTTATATGATCGGACATTTACGAGATGAGGTTGCAGAGTGAGCGAAAAGGTAGACCAGAGCCAGGAAAAACTGGATAAAAACAGCAAGCTGACCCCTATGATGGACCAATACCGGGCTATCAAGGCGGAATATCCGGACTGCCTGCTTTTTTACCGCCTGGGCGATTTTTATGAGATGTTTTTCGAGGACGCGGTAACGGCGGCCAAAGAACTGGAGCTGACCCTGACCACCCGGAATTCGGGCCTGGAACAAAAGGCTCCCATGTGCGGCGTCCCCTATCATGCGGTGGAAAGTTATATCCAGCGCCTGGTCAATAAAGGCTATAAAGTGGCCGTCTGCGACCAGCTGGAAGATCCCAAGCTGGCAAAAGGGCTGGTCAAGCGGGATATCACCCGTATCGTGACCCCCGGCACCTCCATGAACGCCCAGCTGTCTGAAAATAACAATTACATTGCCTGCGTCAACCGCATCGCCGATGCGATCGGCCTGGCGGTGGCGGATATTACGACCGGAGAGTTTCTGGTGACGGAGATAGCGGAAGAGGAAAAGCTGATGGACGAACTTGCTAAGTTTCAGCCTTCCGAGATCCTGGTCAATCAGGAACTGGCCGACATGCAGAGCCTGAGCTTCGACTCTTTGAGGGACCGTATCAAGGTGTATGTCAATCCCTATCCCTCTTTTCACTTTCAATATGACCGTACCAAAGACAAGGTCCTTCATCAGTTCGGAGTGCTCAACCTGGAAGGGCTGGGCATGGAAAGCATGGACATCGGCGTTACGGCAGCCGGGGCTTTGCTGGAATATCTGGAAGAGACCCAGAAGAGGGAACTGACCCACATCAATCATGTCAAGACTTATTCGGTGGCGGATTATATGGTGCTGGATGCGGCTACCCGCCGCAATCTGGAACTGACCGAGACCCTGCGCGATAAAAGCTATCACGGCAGCCTTCTGTGGGTGCTGGACCAGACGCAGACCGCCATGGGCGGGCGTCTTTTGAGAAAATGGCTGGAACAGCCCCTGATCCGCAAGGACGCGATCGACCAAAGGCTGGACTGCGTGGAGAATTTTGTCCGCGACCCCATGCTGTCCCAGGAGCTCAAGGAGCTTTTGTCCGGCATCTATGATATGGAGCGCCTGATGGGTCGTGTCAGCTATGGCTCTGTTAATGCCCGGGATCTGGTCGCCTTGAAAAATTCTCTGCTGCTTCTGCCGGGCATCATCAACCTGCTGTCCAATACGACAGCTGACAGGCTGTTACAGATCCAGAAAGAACTGGACCCTCTGGACGATATTGCCGGACTTCTGGATAAAGCCATCAGTGACGAATCGCCCATATCCCTTCGGGAAGGCGGACTGATCAAGACCGGTTATGACCCGGAAGTCGACAGGCTCAGGAGTGCCGCCACAGACGGCACTTCCTGGCTGGCACAGCTGGAAGCAAAG
>Ga0256404_1002328_pt1 | contig 42256 bp, 34 predicted proteins | sample RumenRJG_01DNA_FD_185990 | JGI IMG/M metagenome (GOLD analysis project Ga0256404, IMG submission 185990) | Bovine rumen microbial communities from Lethbridge, Alberta, Canada - RJG_01 | ecosystem: Host-associated > Mammals > Digestive system > Stomach > Rumen | place: Canada: Alberta | collected... | reverse complement strand
GGAGGTGTGGCTCCCGAGGCGGATGGCTTCTTTGCTTCGGATGGGATAAATGCGGGTTTTACTCCTTCCCGTCGATGGAGACCAGCTTGTACTGGCGGCTGCCGAGGCCTATCTTCTCGGCGTGCTCGACGGTGTGGATGCCGTGACGGCTTTCGATGCGCTCACGCATAGAGGCTATCCGTAATTCTCAATCAAATACTTCACAAACTGCGGGTCGCCGAAATCGATGGTGCCCGTGTCGTGCTGGTTGAGCTTGGCGACGGCGGCCATATCGTCGGCGGTCAGCGTGAAGTCGAAGATGTCGAAGTTTTGCGCCATACGTTCTTTGTGACTGGACTTGGGAATGGCCACAACACCACGCTGGGTCAGCCACCGGAGGGCCACCTGAGCGGCACTTTTGCCATACTTGGCACCTATGGCGGCAAGCTCTTCACTCTTCACGATGCCTTCGACCCCTTGTCCGCCGAGCGGTCCCCAAGCCATCATACGTGTGCCGAATTCTGCAAGTATCGGCTCGATGGCTGTCTGCTGTATGAGGGTGTTGCATTGCAACTGGTTCACCATCGGCTTTACATCCACATAGTGGGCGAAGTCGAAGAAGCGGCCCGACTGGAAGTTGCTCACTCCTATGGCGCGCACCTTGCCGTCGTGATAGGCTTTCTCCATCGCCCGCCACGTGCCGAACACGTCGCCGTAGGCCTGATGGATGAGCAGCAGGTCGATGTAATCCGTCTGCAACTTACGCAGGCTCTCGTCGATGCTCTTGGCTGCCTTTTCCTCTCCGTTGTTCGCAATCCACACCTTTGTCACGAGGAAAAGCTCCTCGCGTTTCAGGCCACTTTTGCGCCAGGCATTACCCACGCCCTCTTCGTTGGCATACGCTTGTGCCGTGTCTATCAGCCGGTAGCCGACGCTCAGCGCATCGCTGACACAACGCTCGCACTCGGCGGGCGACACTTGAAAGACTCCGTAACCCAGCAGGGGCATTTCGACTCCGTTAGATAATTTAATGTATTCCATAATATATTGATATTAGTATTCGTTTCATTGTTGTCTGTTTAAATCCCCTAACCCTTCGGGCAGAAATCTATAAACCTTATATATTCATCGCTTCGCGCAACCGCTGCAGGCGGAATAATTTACTAGATTTACAGGATTTCGTGAGCACGAAGTGCGAGCAGGAGAATTGATTATTCGACGTTCTTGATAAACTTGGCAGGATTGCCACCCACGATGGTGTTCGCCGCCACATCCTTGGTCACCACAGCTCCGGCGGCCACCACAGCGTTGTCGCCCACCGTTACACCCGGCAGGATGGTGGCACCGGCGCCCACCCAGGCGTTCTTGCCGATATGTACGGGCTTGCAGATGAGCAGCTGACGGTCGTGCAGGTCATGGTTGTTGGAGACAAGCTGGGCGTTGGCGGCAATCATCGCGCCGTCGTCGATAGTGATGCCGCCACGCGCCATCATCAGACAGTTGTTCATAATCATCACGCCCTTGCCAATCTTCACGCGGTCGAAGCACACGCCCGTCAATCCGGGCATCACCCAACCTCCGTCACCGAGGTTGTCTCCGAACAGCTCCTTCACCAGCGCGTTGTACTCGTCGGTGTAGGGCATCGTGTGGTTCAACTTGAAAAGCACCTGTGCCTGACGCACGCCCTCGGCATGTTCTTCGGCAGTTGTGAGTCTCGGATCAACGATTGTTTCTTGCATAAGTATCTGTTTTATTGTTTATTATTCAATCCTTGTTCATTTCGTTCGACGCTGCAAAAATACAACCATTTTCCCATATCCATATTTCACAAAAGGCACCAATATTTTCACAATAAACACAAAAGTGTATCATTACTACATTAACACATTCACGCATTTACGCATTCACACATTCCCACATAAACACATTCCCACATAAACACATTCACGCATTCTCACATTAACACATTCAAATAATTTTTGCCATTCAAAAAAAAATCCGTATCTTTGCAGTCGATAAATCCACAGAATATCACGAAGTAATCAACGAAGAAACTGCGATATGTGCCCCAAAGGTGGTACAACCACCACTTAAATAGGTGGTATATACAATAAAAACGAAAGAAGTGCGTTAGTAGGGTGGTATGAAACCCATATAATATAGTGGTACGCTTATGAAGATAGAAGAAATATACAACGACTGGAAGGCTCTTTTCCCGCTGCCGGAGAAGCATGTGGAGCTGTTGCGTAACAAGTTTACGACCGAGTACAACTACAACAGCAACCACATCGAGGGCAACACGCTGACCTATGGGCAGACGGAGTTGCTCCTGCTGTTTGGCAAGGTGAGCGGCGAAGGAGACCTGAAGGACTTTGTTGATATGAAAGCCAGTCAGGTGGGTGTTGAGATGGTGATGGAAGCCGTGCACGACAAAGGCATACCGCTGACGCAAAACTTCATCCGCCAACTGCACAAGGTGCTACTGCGCGAGGACTACACCGTCTATCGCGACCTTCCTGGAGGTGGACAGACGAGCTACACCGTCCATGCCGGACAGTATAAGACGCGCCCCAACAGCGTCATTACCCGATATGGCGACCGCTTCGAATATACGTCGCCCGAAGAAACGGCCTCGCTGATGAGCGACCTTGTGGATTGGTACAACGCTGCCGAGCAGGAGGGCAAGCTGTCGCCTGTGGAGCTGGCTGCTTTGTTCCATTACCGCTACATCCGCATCCACCCCTTCGAAGACGGCAACGGACGCATCGCCCGCCTGATGGTGAACTACATTATGGCCCGTCACGGGTGGCCCATGATTGTCATCCGCAACCGCAAGAAGGCTGAATACCTTGAGGCCCTGCATCGTGCTGACCAGAAAATCGGCGAAGTGCCCTCCGACGGTGCTCACGCCACCATAGGCAAGATAGCTTCCTTCCTCGCCTTCTTCCGCCAGACGGTGTGCGAGGAGATGCAATGCGAGATAGACATCGTGAGGAATGCCGACAAAGACACTTGGTGGTACGACGGTCAGCGAATCAACTTCAGGAGCGGAAACGGCAGTCGCCTGCTTGCGCTCCTGCGCGACAAGCCCTTCGTCACCTTCTCCGAGATGGCGGACTACCTGTCGGTCAACCGTTCTGCTGTACAGAAGCAGATAGAGAGCTTCCGCAAAAAAGGCTATCTCGCCCGCCGCGACGACGGCAGCTGGCATGTTTTGGCTTCAAACTCAAACATCAAAAAAGCGTAGACATCGCTCTACTTTCGTAACGTTCCACCTCTATGCCATCGTCGAGGCTGCCAATACCGCCTGCGTCTCGACCCTCTCCCCCGACGAGAAGAAAGCCGACAAGAGCCACCGAAATATCTGGTGTGCCTGCGAACACCTATGTATTGTTTAGATGAAGTGAGCAACCGCCGAGTGTCGCCGTCGATATTCATCGGCACCATTACAGTTGGTTCGGATAATTGATTTTGCTGTTTCAGAAAAAACGTGTATCTTTGCACTTTGAAAACGGAATGATCAATAATAACTAAAACAGAATAGAAACAGAGAAATAGAATAGTAACAAATACATAAATTAGAAGCGTTTTTGCTTTTCTTAAATGCAGTCAATCGCACCATATCATGCCAAGTTTTTTGCCCACTATCTGAAGCGGCGTTTGCCCGCGAATAGTTTGGACAAACTCACTGCATCTCTGCAGGGAGCACAGGTGGATTTGACTCCGCATCAGATTGATGCAGCTCTTTTCGCTTTCAAGTCACCACTGTCTAACGGCGCGGTGCTTGCTGACGAAGTGGGTCTTGGAAAGACTATCGAGGCGGGCATCATACTGTCTCAACATTGGGCAGAGCATAAACGTACGCTGATAATTATATGTCCCGCCAACCTGCGAAAACAATGGTCGGCAGAATTGATGGAGAAGTTCTTTCTTCCATCCTACATCTTGGAGTCAAAAAGTTTCAACCAGGCGGTGGAGCGCGGTAGTCTTAACCCATTCAGTCGCGACGGCATCATTATCTGTTCTTATCAGTTTGCACGCAGCAAGTCCGCCTATCTCAAGGCGACGCCGTGGAATCTGGTGGTTATCGACGAGGCGCACAGGCTCCGCAATGTCTATAAACCAACCAACCGTATTGCCACCACCCTCAAGGATGCTCTATCCAACCGTAAGAAGATACTCCTGACGGCTACTCCTTTACAAAACTCCATCCTTGAACTGTATGGGCTTGTCTCCATCATAGACGAGTTCGTTTTTGGAGATCTGAAGAGTTTCAAAAGTCAGTTTGGCAAGGTTTTGACCGAAACTGATTATCAGTTATTGCGCAACCGCTTGCAGCCCGTTTGTAAACGCACTCTGCGCCGGCAGGTGTTAGAGTATATCAAATACACCAAACGTATTGCCATCTGTGAGGAGTATTATCCCACGGATGCCGAGCAGCAGTTATATGAACTGGTGTCGGCTTATCTGCAACGTCCTGTGCTTTATGCCCTCCCCAACAGCCAGCGGCAACTGATGACAATGATTCTGCGCAAATTGCTAGCCTCATCTACCTATGCTATATATGGAACTCTTACCCGCCTGATAGAGCGACTGGAGGATATTTTGCGTCAACAGTCAGTAGATCAGGACTGCAACAAACTCGCTATGGATTTTGATGGGTTGGATGACGATTTGGATTATTGGGTCTCCGATGAGGACGAGGAGGTTCTGATGGCATCGGAGTCCGACGATGAAGAGTTGCTGCACCCCAATGAAGTCACTGCCATCCGCAGCGAACTGTCAGACCTTCGCGAGTTTCAGGAATTGGCAGCCAAGATTAAGAAGAACAGCAAAGCTGAACATCTTTTCATCGCCCTCGACAAGGGATTTGAAGAACTGGAAAAACTGGGAGCCGAAAAGAAGGCATTGATTTTCACTGAGTCGCGTCGCACGCAGGACTTCCTGCGCGAGTTGCTGGAACGTAAAGGCTATAAGGACAAGGTGGTCCTGTTTAACGGTTCCAACAACGACAAGCAATCGACAGCCATCTATAAATCATGGCTGGAGAAGTATCAAGGAAGCAGTAGGATTACAGGCTCTGCCACTGCAGACAAGCGAGCTGCCCTAGTAGAATATTTCCGCGACAACGCCACCATAATGATTGCCACCGAGGCTGCCGCCGAGGGCATCAACCTCCAGTTCTGCTCGCTGGTGGTGAACTATGATATGCCCTGGAATCCGCAACGCATCGAACAGCGTATTGGCCGCTGCCATCGTTACGGACAGAAACACGACGTGGTGGTTATCAATTTTCTTAACAAACGCAATGCTGCCGATGTGCGTGTATACGAACTGCTGAATGAAAAGTTCCAGCTCTTCAGTGGAGTTTTCGGTGCCAGCGACGAGGTGCTGGGCAGCATCGGCAATGGTGTGGACTTTGAGAAACGGATTTCGCAAATTTACAACGAATGTCGCACAACAGAGGAGATAGAGCAGGCTTTCGACAAGTTGCAGGAGGAGTTGCGTTCGGAAATTTCCGATAAGATGGTAAAAGCACGAACCACATTGTTGGAAAACTTCGACGAGTCGGTAAGTGAGAAGTTGAAAAGCCATCTGGCTGAAAGCCTTAGCAACCTGAGCCTCTTCGAGAAACGTCTGTGGGCATTGACCCGCTTTGCCCTTGCTGGGAAAGCGGTCTTTGACGAGAGACAGCATTCCTTCACCTTCGACAATGGCGACAACTATTGTATGTTATCTGCTACTGGCGATGAGAAACGAAGCGATATTGTGCTGCCCGACCATGCACGGGTTTACCGCGTGGGGTCACCATTGGCGCAAGAGATAATTGGTGAATGGAAGTCCGTTTCGTTGCCTTGTCACGAAGTGGTGTTCGACTATAGCCATACTCCCGTAAAAGTAGCCATGCTGGAGAGATTGGTAGGCGAGTCTGGGTGGATGCGCATTGACCGCTATACCATCGAGAGCTCCGAGCCGGAGGACAGTCTGCTTATCTCCTGCTATACTGACGACGGGAAGCAGATACCCGCCGATGTGGCAGAACGGATGTTCTCGCTCAATGCCACAGAAGGACGGCACCCCGCGTTGGATAACAATATGTCCGCCCTGTTAGAGAGTGACATTGAACACCAAAAAGAGGCGGTGCGCGATGAGAACCAGAAGCGCAACCAAGTCTTCTTCGACACCGAGATAGAGAAGTTGAGCCTATGGGCCGACGATGTAAAGATCGGCCTTGAGAGGGAAATCAACGATCTCGATGCCGAAATAAGGCTTCGCAAAGCCGAAGCCCGCAAGCTAAATGGCTTGGAAGAAAAAGTTGCCGCCCAACGCGAAATAAAAGAGATAGAGACATCGCGCAGTGATAAACGTCGTAAATTGTTCGAGGCGCAGGATGAGATTGATGCTCGCAAAGACAAGCTCTTCGATGAAGTGGAGCAACGTCTGAGGCAAAAGAAGACTACAGAAGAAACATTGTTCACAATAAAATGGAGGATAAAATGAAACTATTTCATAAAAAAATAAAATGGGCTGTGATTATTGGGGTATTGGCAATGGCATTAATATTTCCAATTGCATTAAATTATATACTCTTAATACCATTAAATGCTAATATTGTCGGAGATAGCACACATTGGCTCTCGTTTTGGGGAGGATATATGGGTGCTATAATTAGTTCAGCAGTGGCTTTTATCATATTATATGTACAATATAGGAACAATAAAAAGGAAAATTCAAAAAATAGACAACTCCAATTGAATGTATTGCTTTATCAACAAGAAACTGCATGGTTGAACAAGTTAAGGGAGGCCACGGTCAATAATTTGCAACAATATCATTCAAATAATTTGATTGATATAAGTAATATGATTTCAAAAAACGATGATATATACCATATTTTGGATAAAACCAGAAGTATTATCGACAACCTCATACTTACAGAAACAACCATCAACATGATGATACAAGATAAAAGTGATCAAGAACATATCAAATCCTATTACGAAAAGATAGATGTTACTCGTCAAAAATATATAAGTGTTCTGCGAGATATACAAATAATTTCTGCAATTTTTTGTAACAAAATTACAAAATCACAACTTAGTCGAAACATTAACAATTACGATGACATAGCTTCTATTGAATTGAAAAAACATATAGAAAACTCCAATGAAATACTTTCGGGAATTTTAGATTTTATGGATGATAGGATTAATTCATGCAATAATTGTTATGAAGAAATAAGAGCCACCGTTCAACTATGTATTTCAAAAGAACAAGTGCGCATTAATTCTATCTTAAATGATTGTATATGAAATATAATGATATGCAGAAATTAGAACTTACGTGGATTGGTAAGGACGATGAGCAGGAAGCGATAGAACCGCGAATCCTTATTGAAAATCCCAAATATAGCTACGGCGACACCGAAAGTGGCAATATGCTTATACATGGTGATAATCTTCTTGCACTAAAGGCTCTCGAACAAAATTATTCCGGACAAGTAAAATGTATTTATATTGACCCGCCATATAATACAGGAAATGCTTTTGAACACTATGATGATGGGGTTGAGCACTCATTATGGTTGTCTCTGATGTACAAAAGGATTGAATTACTATATGGTTTATTAAGTAAAGATGGTGTTTTACTTATCAATTTGGACGAAGTCGAGCATGCGTATTGTAAGGTTATTTGTGATGAAATATTCGGAAGACAAAACTACATAGGAGATCTTATATGGCAAAAAAGAAAAGGTGGAGGTAATGATTCCAGATTTTTTGCGATTGATCACGATTACATATTAGTTTATACGAAAAATTCCGACAAAAAAACACATCCCAAAAAATGGCTTGTATCACAAAGTGAGGAATATTTAAAAAGATACAAAGAGATAGCAGATGATGGAAGACGTTATTATTGGGACACTCTGGCTCGTGATGGATTGCAAAATCCTATTCCTGTCGAGATTACATGTCCCGATGGCTTTATTCTGAAAATCAACTCACAACAATCCAAAAAGACCATAGAAGAAGGATTGATGTCAGGAGAAATAAGGCTAACAAGATCGAAAAATGGCTGGACCTTGCATCATCGGGTATATATGCCTGCCGGACAGGTTTTACGGTCTATTTTGAATGGTGTTGGTACTAACAAGACTGCTGGCGATGAAATCGAATACCTTTTCGGTGACTCAAAAGCTTTCGATTATCCTAAACCAGAAACTCTCATACAAAAGCTCTTTGAACTAACAACAAAAAAAGGCGATTTAGTTCTTGACAGTTTCCTTGGTTCGGGTACAACAGCGGCCGTTGCTCAAAAGATGGAGCGGCGCTATATTGGCATTGAACTCGGAAACCACGCATACACACATTGCTATCCACGTTTAAAAAAAGTAACTGATGGAACAGACCAAGGTGGTATCAGCAAGGCGCAGAACTGGAAAGGCGGCAGCGGTTTTAAGTTCTACGAGTTGGCGCCAAGCTTATTGAAGGAAGATAGGTTTGGCAATCTCATCATCAACAGGGAATACAATGCCGATATGCTGGCTGCAGCTATGGCCAAGCAGGAGGGCTATACCTATCAGCCCGACGCAACCCTCTATTGGAAGCAAGGACAAAGTTCTGAACACGACTATATATACACTACTACCCAATTCCTGACGGTGGAGAGTCTGGATGCTATCAGCGAGACAATGCAAGAGGGCGAAAGCCTCCTTATATGCTGCACCGCCTTCCAGAAAGAGTGCTCCACGCACCACCCCAACATCACCGTGAAGAAAATCCCCCAGATGCTCCTCGGCCGCTGCGAGTTCAACAAAGACAACTACAACCTCAACATCATCGACATGCCCAAAATGGATATTGAAGATGACCTAGAGGACTTCGACCTCCCTGAAGATACAGATACCGAAAACAATAAAATCGAGAATCCCACGTTATTTGATTAATTAACAAGAAAAAAGATAAGGTATGAATCATTTTATCACAAATATCCATGTCAACAAATTATTCCACTTGAACAATTTTGACATTCCCATTGCCGATGAGAAACACCCTCACCTTATTATTACTGGCAAGAATGGTAGCGGGAAAACTGTATTATTGAATTCATTAGCAGATTTTTTAGGAATAATAAAAGAAGACACCAATATGAATTTCTCAACTTATGAGAAATATTTGAATTATTGGACTTCTCGAATTAACAAACCATCCGCCACACAGACGGAGAAAATGGATGCCAAACAGAATAGTGCTTATTATTCCGAATTGTTCAATAATCTATACGGAAAAGTAAATATTGCTATTAATGATATTGGAGATATTATTGAAAAATATCAAAAAGGACAATTCGTTATTGCTTTTTATGAAGCTGCACGAGTCGTAAAAATGTCTGAACCAAAAAATCCAACAAAACCACAATATAATAAAAAGGGTAAAGTCAAAGAAACAGCAACATCCCAGTTCCTAAACTTTTTATCTGATCTAAAAATACAAGAAGCATTAGCGCGAAATGAAAACCAAGACAAAGATGCGGATAAGATAGGTGAGTGGTTCAATGACTTTAGAAAATTACTTCAAGACGTTTATCAAGATCCAAATCTGACATTGGAATTCAACTATAAAGACTATAGTTTCCATATTTGTACAGAAGGAAAGCGTTTTAAATTCACAGAAGTTTCTGATGGATTCTCTGCAATCTTAGATATAATTGCTGATTTAATCCTAAAAATGCAAGGAGATAATTCTGTTTCAAACGAATATCAGAAAGAAGGAATTGTGTTGATTGATGAAATTGAAACACACCTCCATCTTGGACTACAAAAAGCCATCCTACCTCTTCTGACTAAGTTATTCCCCAACATACAGTTCATTGTCACCACTCACTCTCCTTTTGTATTGAATTCTATTCCTAACGCCGTTGCTTACGACCTTGAGCATCGTGAGATTCTTGAAGATTTGACAGAGTATTCATACGAAGCATTGGCCGAAGGATATTTTGGAGTAAAGACACCTTCTAGCTATGTTGAGATGCAGTTGAACAATCTCCATGCACTACTTGAAAAGAATGATTGGTCTAACTCGGATAAGGTGTCGATAAAGCAACTTATTTCTGATTTTGATAAAATACCCGAAACGGTTTCTCCTCTTATTGTTGGAGAATACCGACAATTAGCAGTCAAATACGCGAACAGAATAAAAGAGTTATAGGATGATTCGAATTAGAAAAAGCACCACTGTTCCTAAATCTTTGACTACGACTTCCTCATACGATGGAGAGGATGTCAAGGAACAATTATTTGCAGACCAAGACGACAAATGTTATTTATGTGAGAGAACTCGAGAAACAGATTTTCATATCGAACACCATAAAAGTCAAGAAAACTATCCTAAGTTAATTCAAAACTGGAACAATCTATTTATGGGGTGTTCTTACTGCAACGGGAAAAAGTTGGCCCTTTTTGATGATATGCTATATCCCGTGACCACAAATATTGAAGAAGAAATACTACACCACCTTGATTTTGAAAACAAAAAATGTGTATTCACTTCTACAATAAATGATATTGCACATAACAAAACTGTCGAGTTGTTGTCTCGAATACACAATGGAACTAAGCGGATGCGTACTTTTAAAGAAGAAAAATTCATCGAACACGTGATTGGTGTGGTAAATAGTTTCTATGATTTGGTTAAACGGTATCTTGAAAATCCTTCGGAAGGCAATGAGAAGGCTGTAAGAGACGAACTATATATTGACAAAGAGATGTTAGGGTTCAAATACTGGATTGTCAAAGACAGCCCTGAACTCTACAAAACATTTGCTACTGACATAGTCTGGAATAAACAATAACCATGAACCCCACCGCCAACAATATAAAACAGCGTCTTTCTCTTCGGGAGCCTCTTGCAAAGGCTCTCGATGTGGTTGTGAGGCTGACGGATACCTTATCTCTTTCCAAGCCGGAACCTAATACGCTTGACGACTTCATTAAATCTGAACTGGCTAAAGCGCAAACAGTTTGTCCTTTATGCAAAGATTTTGAGCGAGACTTTCCTTCATTTGCCTTCTCTATAGCAACTGGTATTGGCAAGACTCGCTTGATGGGGGCTTGCATTGCATATCTCTACCTAAAGAAAGGTATACGTCATTTCTTTGTGTTGGCACCAAACCTTACCTTGTATGAAAAGCTGAAGCGCGACTTCGGCGACCCGTCTTATTCAAAATATGTCTTTAAAGGGATTGCCGAGTTTGTCCACAACCAGCCTGTGGTCATCACTGGCGACAACTACGACCAGGCACATTCACTTTTCTCCGAAAAGCAAATACAAATCAACGTTTTCAATATCTCTAAGTTCAACACCGAAAGCAAGGACAGCAAGAAGGGTGCTCCCAAGATGAAACGTCTGTCGGAATATTTGGGACAGTCGTATTTCAATTATCTAAGTGGGTTGAATGACCTTGTAATCTTGATGGATGAAGCGCACAGGTATCACGCCGATGCTTCCAGAAAGGCTATCAACGAACTGCGCCCCATTCTTGGCCTGGAGATGACTGCTACACCATACGACGAAAAAGGCAAGTCGTTTAGAAATATTGTGTATGAGTATAACTTGGCACAAGCACTGGAGGAAGGAAAGTATGTCAAGAATCCAACAGTAGCCAAGCGCCAGAATTTTGAGAAGGGAAACCAGACGCCGGAAGAGCTGGACGTGTTGAAACTGGAGGATGCCATTAGTATTCATGAACACACAAAACTGCATCTTCAATTATATGCCAAAGAACACAATGTGCCGTTGGTGAAGCCGTTTGTATTGGTGGTATGCCGTAATATCGACCATGCAAAGGAAACCGTCCATCTGATTGAAAATGACATCTACAATGGGCGATACAAGGGGAAAGTGTTGCAGATTGACAGTTCGACCAAGAAGGACGAAGAAATAGATCGCCTTTTCATCTCCCTTGAAGAACCAGACAACGAGATAGAGATTGTTGTCCATGTAAATATGTTAAAAGAGGGTTGGGATGTGACCAATCTCTATACTATTGTGCCACTCCGCGCTGCCGATGCCATCACGCTTGTGGAGCAAACCATTGGACGAGGGTTGCGCCTGCCTTATGGAGGCAAAAGGACTGGCGATGCGGATGTCGACAAGTTGACGGTGATAGCCCATGAGAACTTTGACCAAGTCATAGCCCGAGCACAAGACCCTACGTCGCTCTTGAACAAATTAACTTATGTTGAGTTTGACGATGAAGAACTGAAACCGATTGCTGGTAAAGTTGTTCAAGGAACGACAAGCATTCAAGAGAAGTTCGAGCGTGAAAAAGAGAAGGCCGACAAACAATACCAGAAAGAGGTTGCGAAGGCTGAATATGACGCCAAGATGGCGGTATGGGATGCCATCCCTCAACTAAATACTACCGTCAAGAACCTTGCTGAACTGTCGAAGAAAGAGAATCGTAACAAACTCAAAGAACTCACCACGCAACTCATAGTCAAGAAAACCGCCGAGCAATTCCCTCTGTTCGCCGAACAAGAAGCTGAGAAGCAGCTTGCGCAAGTGGATAATGTGATTGATCTTGTGGTGGAAGACTACCAAAAGAACGTAATAGAAATACCCCGTGTGGTGATTGAGCAGCCGAAAACTCATGCATACTTTGAGGATTTTGACTTGAATACGACTTCCGGCTTTTCATTCACAGAACTAGACAACAATATCATTCGAGTTGAGTTAAAAGGAAACCAGTCGGAAATACTGAAGGCAGAGGAAAGCGGATATGCCAAAGATCCGGTTAAACTAATCGTGTCGCAGCTGATTGACTATGAGGAAGTGGATTACGATGAAAATGCGGAGCTGTTATACAAGCTGGCCCAACAGGCTGTATCTGCGATTTCCGATTCTCTAAAAGATACAGATAAGGTGAATGGAGTCGTCTCCCAATACAGGACTATCATCGCTAATCAGATTTTTAGTCAGATGAAGGAACACTTTGTTGTGGAAACTGAAGAGATTGGCGAGTTCAAGGTGCTTCCTTTTGTAGGACTTTTGCCCCAATTCCTGACGGAAGAGACGGCATACGGGCGTCGAGATTATCGTATACCCTTTGAAAAGAACAAGAAATCGTTGGTCAGAAAGTATATCTTTACTGGATTCACCAAATCATACTATCAGACATATAAGTTTGATAGCACCACAGAACTTGATTTCTCATACCTGCTGGAAAATGACGCAGATGTCTTGAAATGGATTAGACCAGTGCCCAACCAGTTCAAAATATACTGGTCGAATGGCACCCATCAATATGAGCCTGATTTTATCGTAGAAACCGCAGCTGCCATATATATGGTCGAGACCAAGGCGGAAAAAGATATGAATAATGATGAAGTTCAAGCTAAAAAGGCGGCTGCAGAAGCGTATTGTAAGACGGTTTCTGAATACACAAAACAAAATGGTGGAAAGCCTTGGAAATATGTTCTGTTGTCAGAGGATGATTTCGACAGAACACATCAGTTGAGGTATGTGTTGGCAAAATGTGGAGTTGAATAAAATGTCCACCCCCTATACTTAGCTTATATAACCCGCCAAGAAGGATAGAAGAAGGCATAAAGAATGGAATGAGGGATTGCGGGAATATTTATTCAGCGGTGCTGACTCGCTGTTATGTTTTATTTTTAAGATACTCGCAGGCATACCACAATGCCTACAAGGTAGGCCGAGTGAATTCGTGGATGTTTGAATGAGTGAATGCTAATTCCCGAAACCCTACCGAAGCATCGCTGAAGGGTTAGGGCATGTGGGAATAACTTAAGTAATATGATTCTGTGAATTTTATTTTGCTGTTTTCAAAAAAATGCGTATCTTTGCAGACGAAATACCAATGTGATAGAATGTGTGAATATATTTAACGACAATGAGCAATAAGATTTCCATACGATTCTATAAAGACCACAAGGTACGCGCCATCTGGGACGAAAAACAAAACCAATGGTGGTTTTCTGTTCTTGATATAGTGGGGGCTATAAACGAACAGGATGACCACGAGAAGGCTCGCAACTACTGGAAATACCTCAAGGCTAAATTAAAGAAAGAGCAAAACGAGGTGGTTAGTGACACTACCCAACTGAAACTCACTGCCGCCGACAGTATTCAACTCGTGAGTGCACTCACGACTTCTAATTTATGGTACCCGACGGCAAGCAACGCGCGGACGACGCTCTCATAACTTTGCATTGACATAAATCTGCAATGAAGATCGACTTTCTATACTCGACGGATTTTCTGGCGATGAATGCGCCGGAGCTGGGACATACCTGTATGCACCTGCTGTGCACGGCGGGCGAAGGAAGTTTTGTGTTCAACGAGCGGTGCTACCATATCGTGAAGAACGACCTGGTGGTGATGCCGAACCCCACACGGGCAAAGAACCTCGCGGCGGCGCCGGGGATGGAGGTGGAGTGGTTCGCCGCCGACAACAAGTTCCTGCAGGGCCTGCTGCCGTCGAACAACTACAGCATCGGGGGCAGCATCAGCCTCAACCAGAACCCCGTCATCAAGGTCGACGACCGCCAGGCGGAAATCCTGCTGGAGGACTTCCACCGCCTGCGCGACCGCCTCGACGACCGCCACCTGCTCTTCTACCGCGAGATGATGGGGAGCCTATGCCTGACGATGATGTACGACATCTTCGAGCTCCACGCCCGGCGCGACGCCACCGACACCCACAGCGACCGCACCGCCATCATCGTCCGTCAGCTCACCGACCTGCTCGCCACCGGCATCAGCCGCACGGAGCGCGACGTGAGCTACTATGCCGAGCGGCTGAATGTATCAACCAAGTACCTCTCCGCCACCGTCAAGCGTGTTACCGGCCACAGCGTCAGCAGCTTCATCGACCGTGCTACGGTGCCCATATTGAAAAAATACCTCAACGACGAGCGCTTGTCGCTCACGCAGATAGCCGACCGGATGAACTTCACCTCGCTAAGTTATTTCAGCCGCTACTGCACCAAGCACCTCGGCCAGTCGCCCAGCGACTACCGCCGCAGCCTCCAGCCGAGAGGGTGATTTAACCTAATATCTCTTCCACCAGCCGCTTGCCCAGTTCGTAGGCATTTTGCAGGTCTTGTGGGAACTGCGTCTCACGCATGCGGGCTTTGCGCTCCTCGGGGAGCATGGCGGCATCGTAACGGCTGTAGTCGTTGAACTGGTAGTTGTCGAAGCTGTAGAGCACTTCCGTGGGGCCGAACATGCCCAGCTGCTGGGCGTTGGTGTCCATCAGGATGTGGTAGTTGTTGGCACGGTACACCTCCTCGTCCGGGCAGTTCATGGTGAAGATGGTGGCCGAGTGCTTGGGCTTGCTAATGACAGGGTGGCTGAAGTCGGAGTAGTTGACCGCGGGGAAGACAAGTCGCTCCATAAAGGCGCGGAGCCCCGCCGTGGGGTATCCGCAGTAGACGGGCGAGCCGCACACCAGCACATCGGCCTCGACTGCCTTTTCCATGATGGGTTTCAGGTCGTCGGGGAAGGAGCAGATGCCCTTCTTGCCGCCTTTCACCTTGCAGGCGAAGCAGCTCATGCAGCCTTTGTAGTTCAGGTTGCGGTCGTAGAGGTTGACCATCTCCACCTCGGCACCCGCCTCACGGGCACCCTCCATGGCGCGATGCAGCAGCTGCGCCGTGTTGAAGTTCTTGCGGGGACTCCCGTTGATGAAAAGTGCTTTTGTCATAATGATAGGTTATTTTGCAGCCTTGAGGACCTGTTCTATCACTCCTATTTTGTAGCCTTCGCTGTGGTAGCGGATGTGGCCTTTGTTGTCGATGAGGGCCACCAGCGGGTACTCGCCCCGTCCGTTGGTAGCCTCCAGGATGCGCTGCTCCAGCAGCCCCTTGTTGTAGGCCAGGTCGGTGTTCACCAGCCGCCACTCGTGCATCTTGAGGCTGGCCGGCCCCACCATGAAGGTCATGCCGCCCCACTGCTTCATCTCCTGCTGCAGCTGCTTGAGCTCTACCACGAGGTGCTTCGAGGGTTCGCTGTAGTCGCCGAGGTTGATGTAGAGCATGCCAGCCTCGCCGGCATAGTCCCACAGCTCGATGCCGTCGTATAGTTCAAGCTGTGGGTTGATAGGTTGATAGGTTGATGGGGTGGTATGTTCAATCAGCGGAAGGATGACAATTTCCTTGGTGGTGGGCGAATGATGATTCGCCCCTACGGTGAAGAACTCCATCCGCGAACGCACCGAGCCGTTCGGGTAGCGGTTGCCTGTGGAGAGGCAGTAGGTGCCGGGCTCCAGATCGATGATTGCCGGGAACTTGGCCATGCGCGGGTCGTCCTCGAAGTCAAAGGTGCGCAGGTCGCCGTTTTCCAGCTTGGCCAGGGTAAAGTGCGGCCAGTAGACGGGCTTGGCGGGCTCCTTGCCGCTGTAGGTCAGGGTGAGAACTGTAGGGACGCGGCGTGCCGCGTCCGCAGCAGGTTGCCCATTGTCGCTTGCGGACATGGCACGCCATGTCCCTACATATACATAGATGGTGTTGGTGGCATTGTCCAGGTACGCCGGCACCCCGGCGGCGCGGCAGGCGGCCACAAAGAAGATGTCGCGGCTGTGGCTGTCGGCGCGACGCAGCTTGTAGACTCCCACGGGCGAGACGGGACAGTTATAGTAGTTGCTCGTGTCGTCGATGGCGATGCTGTCCAACGTCCACTGGCGGATTTCCTCGGCCGTCATACCCTTGAAGCACGAGAGTTCTTCGCGATAGGGACGCACCATCTCATTGCTGATGCGGGCGGGGAGAAGGCCGCGTTGGTACGTTGATATGTTGATATGTTGATATGTCCCTGGCTCGGTCCAATGCGCCTCGAGCGTGGCTGCGGTGATGTCGCGCAGGTCCTTGTCGCTGTAGGTGGCGAGGTAGTCGTCGCAGTTGGGATGTGCGGCGATGAATTTCTCTATCTCGGCCCAGTTGCCCTCGGCCTTGCGCACAAAGGGGTTGGGGCTGTCGGTGTGGAACGTGGCGGTGTAGGCCGCACGCAGCGAGTCCTCATAGGCCAGGCGCCTGGCGTTGGCGGCGGTCTCTTCCTCGGTGGCCACCACTTTGGGTTCACCGGCCACAGGGGGCACCATTTCGAACAGCCTCACCCCCGGCCCCTCTCCCAAAGGAGAGGGGAGTAGGATGTCCTTGTCGGCATCCTTCTTTAATATCAATGTCAGCGTGCTATCCTTTCGCACATCAATCTTGGCAAAGGCAAAGCGGTATCCACTCCCCTCTCCTCTGGGAGAGGGGTCGGGGGTGAGGCTCCAGATAAGCAGGTCGCCCAGACCGGTGGTCAGCGAAGCCTTGCCGTCGACATCGGTGGTCATGGTGGCGAGGGTGTAATACTCGGCATAGTTGTAGAGCTTGAACTTCACCTGCGCGCCCTCCATCGGCTTGCCGTTTTCGTCCTGCACGGTGATGGTTACGCGGCGCGTGGGGGCATAGTGCGAGAGCAGGTTCAGCTCGGAGAAGAGACCTGTGCGGCGCACCACCTCCTCGTCGCCCTTGTACTTGCCGAAAGCCTTGGTGTGCACCATCATGCAGCGCGTGCTGGGCACGGAGAACCAACCCATGTTCAGCCGCGGGTCGGGTTCGCAGGCACCCAAGAACTTCCATTCCCCATTGACATAGACCTCCACCCAGGCGTGGTTGTCGTCGCAGTGCGCCCAGCGCGGCGTGTAGCACTGGCGGGCGGGGATGCCCACCGACCGCAGGGCGGTAACGGCGAAGGTGCTCTCCTCGCCGCAGCGGCCCAGGCTGGTGCGCATCGTAGCCAGCGGGGCAGAGGTGCGACTGTCCGAGGCGCGGTAGGCCACATGTTCGTGGCACCAGTGGTTCACCTCCAGCGCCGCCTCCTCGATGGTCATGCCCTGCACGCGTTCCTTCAGCTCGCGGTACATCACCATACGCGCCGTGTCAAGATTCTCATTATTAACGCGGTATACCAGCACGAAGTGGCGGAACACATCCTCCGGTATCTCCTTGCCCCACGCCATCTCCTCGCGGGCACGGAAGGCGTAGCGCACCTGCTGCAGGTAGAACTCGGGGCTGTAGTCGGCCAGGTCCGACAGCGGCATGTAGGCGTAGAGGAACTCCATCGCCTCGCGCTCCATGTGGCTCAAGGTGTCGAACCTCAAACCACTTAACTCATAACTCTTAACTCTTAACTCAAAGTCCCGGTGCACCTCGGCGCGGTAGTCGCGGTCGGTGATGAAATGTGGGTCGCGGTGGCAGGCGGCGAAGGTAAGCAGCGCAGCCAGTAGAGGGATAAGGCGTTTCATATCTGTGAATTGAATATCAATTGTTTGACTTGTTCAGCATCGGTTTGAAGGGTGCCGTCGGGGAGGGTGGCTTTGCAGGAGCCGTGCACCTCGCGGACGCCGGTGGCGGCCAGCAGGTCGGCCACGTTCCACGGCGTTATCCCGCTGCCGGCCAATATCTTGACGGGCGTGGCACCGACCAGCCGGCGGATGACCTCGGCGCCCTGCAGGGCGGTGGCGGCCTGGCCGGAGGTGAGCAGGCGGTGGCAGCCGCAGCGGGCCACGGCCGCGAGCGCAGCGAGCGGCTCCTGAAGCGCCTCGTCGAAGGCGCGGTGGAATGTTACCTCCATCGGGGCGGCCAAGCGCACGATATGGCGCGTAAGTTCCTCGTCCACAATGCCGTCTTTGGTCAGGAACCCCACTACCACGGCGGCGGCGCCCAGCGTGCGGCAGCGCATCAGCGTCTCCTCAATCTCGATGATTTCGGCATCGCTGTAGCAAAAATCGCCCGCCCGCGGCCGCACCAGCACATGGGTGCGCAGGCCGAGGTCATGGACGCAGCGGGCGATGTCTTCGTCCGAAGGGGTGAGGCCGCCGCATTCGAGGTCGCGGCAGAGCTCGATGCGGCGCGCCCCGCCCGCCAAGGCGGCCTCGGCCGAGGCCACCGAGTTGCAACATATCTCCACGTCAATCATGCTGCAAAGATACGAAACTTTTCCGACATGCCGCCGCCCCTCCTCCTGCCACTCCCTAACCAAGGAAGAAGAGAGGAAGAAGAGGGTGCCTCTAAAATACTAGAAATCAACCTCTCGTAAACGTGCCATTTTGCCCCTTTTTTCAGTTTTTTGACGGAAAATTTTCATCTTTTTTTGCCCCGGAATGTAATATTATCGCCGCCCGTGCGTTACCTTTTTATTATAAATTTAAACTGCAATGCACAACACACAACACATCACCCCCGACCTGATATATGTCGGTGCCAGCGACCGCCGCACCGCTCTCTTCGAGAACGTCTACCCCATTTCGCGCGGCGTCTCCTATAACAGCTATCTGCTTATGGATGAGAAGACTGCGCTGCTGGATACGGCCGACAGCGCCGTCAGTGAGCAATTCTTCGAGAATGTCAAGGCCGCCCTGGCTGGTCGCCAGCTGAACTATCTCATTGTCAACCACATGGAGCCCGACCATGCCGCCCTTATCGAGCCCCTCCTGCAGCGCTACCCGGGCACCACGGTGGTCTGCACCGCCAAGGCTGCCCAGATGGTGGAGCAGTTCTTCGGACTGAAGCCCAACACTATGATTGTCAAAGAGGGAGACACCCTCGCGCTGGGTCGCCACACGCTCACCTTCGCCATGGCACCGATGGTCCACTGGCCCGAGGTGATGGTTACCTACGACACCACCACCGGCACCCTCTTCTCAGCCGATGCCTTCGGCACCTTCGGCGCACTGAGCGGCAACCTCTATGCTGATGAGCTGAACTTCGAGGGCGAATGGCTGAACGATGCCCGCCGCTACTTCATCAACATCGTGGGCAAGTACGGCGTGCAGGTGCAGGCACTGCTCAAGAAGGCCGCTGCGTTGGATGTCAAGATGATATGCCCGCTGCACGGCCCCGTGTGGCGCTCCAACCTCGAATGGTTTATCGGCAAGCACGACGTGTGGAGCCGCTATGAGCCTGAAGACAAGGGCGTTGTCATCATTTTCGGCAGCATCTACGGCCACACCGAGGCCGCTGCCCTGCGTCTCGGCACCCTGCTGGGCGAGCGCGGCGTGAAGGGTATCAAGGCATACGACGCCAGCCGTACCCATGCCAGCAAGCTGGTGGCCGAATGCTTCCGCGCCAGCCATATCGTGCTGGCCTCCAGTACCTACAATAACGGCATCTTCACCCCGATGGAGAACCTCCTGATGGACCTCAAGGCCCACTGCTGGCAGCGTCGCTCCGTGGCCCTCATCGAGAACGGCACCTGGGCCGCCACCGCCGCCAAGCTGATGCGTGCCGAGCTGGAACAGATGAAGGACATCACCCTGCTGGGCGAGCCCCTCAGCCTCAAGAGCGCCCTGCGGCCCGAGCAAGAGGAACAACTCGCCGCCCTGGCCGACGCCATCGCTGCCACCCTTTAAACCCTAAACCTTAAACCCTAAACCAAGCCTCATGATAGACAAACAAGCCATCTTCAGCATCAGCTACGGCCTCTACGTCCTCATTGCCCGCGAGGGTGAGAGGGACAACGGCTGTATCGTCAACGTGGCGCAGCAGGTAACCGACCAGCCGCTGCAACTCATGCTCTGTGTCAACAAGAAGAACCTCACGCACGACATGGTGCTGAACACCAAGGTGTTCAACCTCTGTCCGTTGAGCGAGGAGGCCACCATGAAGCCCTTCGAGCATTTCGGCTTCCAAAGCGGTCGCGATGTGAACAAGTTCGCCGACTGCCAGCAGGAGCTGCGCACGGAGAACGGTCTGCTGTATCTGCCCAAGTACATCAACGCGGTTATCTCCGGCCGCGTGGTGCAGACGCTTGACCTGGGCACCCACACGATGTTCATCGCCGAGGTAACCGAGGCGCGGCAGCTCACCGCCTCGCCCAGCATCACCTACAGCTACTACCAGCAGCACATCAAATCCACCGGGAGCGCAGGCGTCCCGCCTGCTGAGGGTGGCAAGAAACGCTGGGTATGCGAAGTCTGCGGCTACGTCTACGAGGGCGACGAGGTGCCGGACGACTTCATCTGCCCCTGGTGCAAGCACGGCAAGAGCGATTTTAAACTCATGGAATAACTGTAACGCAAACATTTACAATTATGGCAGACGACAACAAAATCATTTTCTCGATGGTGGGTGTGGGCAAGCTGATACCGCCCAGCCGCCAGATATTGAAAGACATATACCTCAGCTTCTACTATGGCGCCAAAATCGGCATCATCGGCCTCAACGGCTCGGGCAAGTCGAGCCTGATGAAAATCATCGCCGGCGTGGACAAGGACTACCAGGGCGAGGTGGTCTTCTCGCCCGGCTACTCGGTGGGCTACCTCGAGCAGGAGCCCCAGCTGGACGACTCGAAGACTGTCAAGGAGGTGGTGCAGGAGGCCGTGGCCGACGTGGTAGGCTGGCTCAAGGAGTACGAGGAGGTCAACAACGCCTTCGCCGAGCCCGATGCCGACTTCGACAAGCTCATCGCGCGCCAGGGCGAGCTGACCGAACTGCTGGAGCAGCACGATGCCTGGAACCTCGACCAGAAGCTGGAACGCGCCATGGACGCCCTGCGCTGCCCCGATGAGGACCAGCTGGTGAAGAACCTCTCCGGCGGCGAGCGCCGTCGCGTGGCCCTCTGCCGACTGCTGCTGCAGGAGCCCGACATACTGCTCCTCGACGAGCCCACCAACCACCTCGACGCCGAGAGCATCGATTGGCTCGAGCAGCATCTCCAGCAATACAAGGGCACCGTCATCGCCGTTACACACGACCGCTACTTCCTCGACCATGTAGCAGGTTGGATACTGGAGCTGGACCGCGGAGAGGGCATCCCGTGGAAGGGTAACTACACCTCGTGGCTCGAGCAGAAGACCGCCCGCCTCGCCATGGAGGAGAAGCAGGAGAGCAAGCGCCGCAAGACCCTGCAGCGCGAGCTGGAATGGGTGCGCATGGCACCTAAGGCGCGCCACGCCAAGGGCAAGGCCCGTCTGGCAGCCTACGACCGCCTGCTCAACGAGGACGTCAAGGAGAAGGAGCAGAACCTCGAAATATTCATCCCCAACGGCCCGCGCCTGGGCAACAAGGTACTGGAAGTCAACGGTGTGAGCAAAGCCTACGGCGACAAGCTGCTGTACGAGAACCTCACCTTCAGCCTGCCACCCGCCGGCATCGTGGGTATCATAGGTCCCAACGGCTGCGGCAAGACCACCCTCTTCCGCCTCATCATGGGCATCGACACACCCGACACCGGCACCTTCGAGGTGGGCGAGACCGTCAAGCTCGGCTACATCGACCAGCAGCATGCCGAGATTGACCCCGAGAAGTCTGTGTATGAGATGATTTCCGGCGGCAACGAGAACCTCCAGGTAGGTGGCCGACTGGTCAACTCGCGCGCGTACATATCCAGATTCAACTTCACTGGCACCGACCAGAGCAAGAAGGTCGGCGTCCTCTCCGGCGGCGAGCGCAACCGCCTGCACCTGGCCCTCACCCTCAAGAGCGAGGCCAACGTGCTGCTCCTCGACGAGCCCACCAACGACATCGACGTCAACACCATGCGCGCCCTGGAGGAAGGCTTGGAGAACTTCGCCGGCTGCGCCGTCATCATCAGCCACGACCGCTGGTTCCTCGACCGCATCTGCACCCACATCCTCGCCTTTGAGGGCGACTCGCAGGTCTACTTCTTCGAGGGCACCTACACCGAATACGAGGAGAACCGCAAAAAGCGCCTCGGCGACGACACCCCCCACCGCATCCGCTACAAGAAACTCATGGCATGACACCTCTCCGTCTAGCCGTGGGACTCGTCGGTGCACTCGCGCTTCTGGGGTCGTGCGGACGGAGCGGCGGGCAGCAACCTGCCGTGCTGCTCGCGGACTTCCCCACACTCCAGCAGACCACAGACTACACCTGCGGCTGTGCATCGGCCATGATGGTGATGCGCTATTACAGATTGGACGCCGGGGACGAGGCAACCCTGGCCGCCGAGATGCATACCCATGTGGACAGCGACATGCCGGGCGCACAACCGGGGTCGGCTGTCAAGCTCACCGACTACGGCACCAGCGTCGAGGAACTCTGCCGTTATTTTTCCCAACGCCCCGACTTCCGCATAGTGGCCTCCAGCTTCAGCTCCGACACCACCCGACCGCTATTGGGCGACACCGCACGGGTGGGCATCCAGGCTGTGGGCAACCGCGAAGGCCACTTTGCCGACTATGGGGCGGCCGCCAGCTTCTTCCGCTCCACCCTGCAAGCCGGCATGCCAGTCATGGTCTGCTGGAACCTATGGGGTGGCCATTGGACTGTCTGCATCGGCTACGACGACAGCGGCACACCCGACCTCTTCGACGACGACATCCTCGTCATGGCTGACCCCTACGACAGCACCGACGGCTCGCCCGACGGCCTGACGCGCGTCAATCTGGTACACTTCTTCTACGACTGGTTCTGCACCATGACCCCCAAACCCCACCAGCTGCAACCCTACCTTGTCGTGGCTCCTGTGGAGGGTCTGCCTCCTCACAGTTCCGCTAATTGATTCTCTAATCCATCGTCCCCCAAAGACATCCCGCCACATCATCTGTGGCGTTTTTTTTCGTACATCTTCCCATCCCCTAACCAAGGAAGAAGAGGGGAAGAAGAGGGTGCCTGCAAAACACTGTTCGTCAGGCTTTTATATTTTGGCAAAAATGCCCCAAAAACCGAGAAATTTCAAAAAAAAAGCACAAAAAAAGCCCGCCCGGGAGGGCAGGCTTGCGGTCGTGTGTGGCGACGGTTTAGAAGTGGAAACCGATGCGGAGCATCAGGGCACCGGCGGTACGGCGCTCGCGCTTGTTTTGCAAACGCATGAGGGCATCATGGGCTGCTGCGAAGGTGTTGTCCTCGATGGTGCCCTTGGTGTAGTCGATGTTGTGTTTACCGAGGCCGTAGTAGTGCAGACCTGCGCTGACGTGGCGGCCGAAGTAGGCACCCACGCCAAGGCTCCATGCGAAGGCGAAGTCCATCTTGTAGGCATACTTCTCGTCGCCGCTACCCGTTCCTTCGGAGGTGATCCAGAGCAGGTCGGTACCGAGGCCGAACTCACCGTAGGCGGAAATGTCGGGCCAGGGGAGCTCGTCATAGATGTAGCTCACACCCAATTGGACAGGGAGGTTGATGTAGGTGGTTTTGCCGTAATTCATGTCGCTGTACTTGTCGCGCCATTTGCTGGCGATGGGGTTCCAAAGGAAGTCGGCATTCAGGAAGGGGGCCACCATGCCCATGCCCACATCGAAGCGGTAGCTGGCGCGATAGCCCAGGCCGAAACCGGCGGAGGCGTCCTTGCCGATGTTGGTGATGGTGAGGGGAACCATTTCGACATCCATTTTGATGTCGGATGCCAGGTCGCCGGTGGGGATGGTGCCGTTGAGGTAGACCGACTGGCGGAACTGGGCCTGTGCGGCGGTGCCTATTCCTATCAGCATGGCGGCCAGGCACAAAAGTTTTACTGTTCTCTTCATTGTTATAGAATGTTAGGGGTTAGTATTCATTTCTTTTTCGCCGTCTTGGCTGTGGTCTTGGCCTTGGTCTTGGCTTTCGGCTTGGCGGCGGGTTTGGCTTTGGGTTTGACGGCTTCTTCCTCGGGGATGGTGGCGTCGAGCGGCGGTATCTCGGCCTCGAGGTATTCCTGCTCGATGTCGCGCAGGTCGTCGTCCGTGGGTTCGAAGTCGTCGTCGTTGGGTTCGTCGTCGTCGCCTATTTTCTCATAGCTGTCCAGCTCCTCGGTGTCGGCGTCGGCGAAGGCGGCCTTGATTTCCTCTTTGTTGATGCCGAGGGTGATTTTTTTCTTGCGTTCCTCGTCGGCGGCCAGGGCGTCTTCGTAGGCGGCGCCGTGCACAAGCTCTTTCTGCTTGTGTGCCGGGTCGATTTCCTCCTTTTCGAGGGCTTCGCTTAGCGGAGCGAACTCCATCTCTTCCTTGGTCTCCTCGTCGTCGTCGAAGAGGGCTTTGTCGAGGTCTTCGCCGAGGGGGTCGATTTTCACCTCGAACTTGACCATGTAGGCGGTGTCGTCGGTCTCGAACGGCACCACGAAAATTGCCTCGCCGTTGGGCTTGGTGAAGCGTTGCATGTGGTCGGTATAGCCTTCCGGATAGGCTTCTTTGAATAGTGCCTTAAGATCTTCGGTGAGGTTCTTATAGCTGACAATCAGGTTCTTTTTGCGTTTTTTGGTAGTTGCCATAGTGGTTGGATTTTGGTGCAATATTAGTAACTAATTTCAATATGGCCAAATTTTTTTTATGCCACTACAATTGACTCGTCGTCCTCCACGCGCAGGTTTTGCATGATGAACTCGCGCCGTTCGAGGGTGTTTTCGCCCATGTAGAAGCCTAGCACCTGTTTGGTGTCGAACTCCTTGTGGAGCAGCACCGGGTCGAGGCGCATGTCCTTGCCGATGAAGTTCTTGAACTCGTCGGGGCTGATTTCGCCGAGACCCTTGAAGCGGGTGATTTCGGCTTTGGGGGTGTTGTTGATGGCTTCGATGCGCTCTTCGTCGGTGTAGCAGTAGGTGGTCTTCTGCTTATTGCGCACGCGGAAGAGGGGTGTCTGCAGGATGTATACGTGGCCCGTCTGCACCAGCTCGGGGTAGAAGCGCAGGAAGAAGGTGAGGAGGAGTAGGCGTATGTGCATGCCGTCCACGTCGGCATCGGTGGCGATGACCACGTTGTTGTAGCGCAGGTTCTCGATGCCGTCGTCGATGTCAAGGGCGTTGTGCAGCAGGTTGAGCTCCTCGTTCTTGTATACGTCCACCTTGCTGATGCTGTATGTGTTCTTGGGCTTGCCGCGGAGGGAGAAGACCGCCTGGGTGTCGACGTCGCGGCTCTTGGTGATGGAGCCGGAGGCCGAGTCGCCTTCGGTGATGAAGATGGTGCTTTCGAGTCGGCGGGCGTGGTTGGTGTTGTAGTGCACGTGGCAGTCGCGCAGCTTGCGGTTGTTGAGGCTGGCTTTCTTACTGGCCTCGCGCGCCACCTTTTTGATGCCGGCTATGTCCTTGCGCTCTTTCTCATTGGCCACGATTTTGGCCAGCAGTGCCTCGGCGGTGTCCGCGTTTTTGTGCAGGTAGTTGTCCAGGTGCGACCGCAGGATGTCCAGCACGTAGGTCTTGAGCAGGGGCGAGTCGTTGCTGCCGTCGGCCTTGTTGGGTTCGAGGTGGGTGCTGCCCAGCTTGGTCTTGGTCTGTGCTTCAAAGACGGGTTCCTGGATGCGCACGCACAGCGCGCACACCAGTCCCTGGCGGATGACTTCGGGGGCATAGTCCTTCTTGATGAATTCCTTGACCACGCGGGCGTAGGCTTCGCGGAAGGCGCTTTGGTGTGTGCCGCCTTCGGTGGTGTGCTGTCCGTTGACGAAGGAGTAGTAGTAGTCGTTGCTTTGCCCGTTGACATGGGTGAATGCGGCCTCGAAGTCGCCGTCTTTGATGTGGATGACGGGGTAGAGCGGGTCGGACTGGAGGTTGTTTTCCAGCAGGTCGAGCAGGCCGTTCTTGGAGTAGTAGCGGCGCTCGTTGTAGTACATGGTGAGGCCGCGGTTGAGGTAGCAGTAGTTCCAGATGCGTTTCTCGACGTATTCGCCGATGAAGTGGTAGTTGCCGAAGAGCTTCTGGTCCGGGACGAACTCCACCAGCGTGCCGCTTTCGGAGGCGGTGTCGCTGACGATGCCGCTGTCGTTGGTGAGTTTGCCCTCGGCGAATTCGGCGCAGCGCGACTTGCCTTCGCGGAAGGCTTGCACCTTGAAGTAGGAGGAGAGGGCGTTGACGGCCTTGGTACCCACACCGTTCAGGCCGACGGACTTCTGGAACACCTTGCTGTCGTACTTGGCGCCGGTGTTGAGTTTGCTGACGGCTTCGACCAGTTTGCCGAGCGGTATGCCGCGGCCGTAGTCACGGATGGAGACGCGGCGCTCGCCGAAGTTGATGCGGACTTCTATCTTTTTGCCATAGCCGGAGGTGAACTCGTCGATGGCGTTGTCTATGACTTCCTTGATGAGGACGTAGATGCCGTCGTCGTGGGAGGAGCCGTCGCCCAGCTTGCCGATGTACATACCCGGACGCAGCCGGATGTGTTCCATGTCCTCAAGGTGGACGATGCTGTCGTCGTTGTAGTCGGGTTGGGGGGTGTTGAGTATGGTTTCGTCTTGCATAAAGGTGTTATTCTATGTTCATTTCGGACAGTATGGCGTAGCCTGTGCGGGGCTCTTCGTCGGTGGGTGTGCCGGAGGTGATGCTGAACCGGTCCTCGGCGAGGCCCTGTTCGAGGAGGTATTCGCGCACGGTCTTGTTGAGGCGCTCGGTGTGCCGCTCCTCGGCGTCGGGCATGCGCAGCTCGAGGGTGAGGGTGAGCCGCGGGTCGCTCTTGGCGACGGTGGCCAGGTCGGCCAGCACATGGTACTGCTCCGAGGTGAGACTGCGCTGTGCGGGCTGCAGCTCGATGAAGTCGAGGTCTTCGCTCTTCAGCCCCAAGGCGCTGCCCAATGCGCGGGCAGGCGAGGTAGCCACCTTGACCAGCAGCTGCCCGAGGGTCTTCCATACGAGCTTCATGTAGTTGAACTCGGGGCTGTCGATGTTGCCCTTGACGGGCAGGTCGATGAGTATTTTGTCGTCCTTGTCCTTGAGGATGTAGAGGGCGGTCTTGAGGGGTATCTTCTGTTGCGGCTCCACGTCGGGCCGGCGGCTGCCGACGGTGGCCTTGTATATGTCGAGCTTGTTCTGGTTGTCGAGGTTCGAGTTGGCGATGTTGAGGCGGGTGGTGAGGCCGAAGACGCCGTCCTCGACGGGCTGGCCGGTGTAGTATACGGTCCAGGGGCTGAGCTGGCGCATGTCGAGGCCCTTGATGGAGAGGAAGAGCTGCTGGTGCTGTTTCCAGTGGTCGATGTTGCCGTTCCAGTTGGCCATGAGGGTGCCACCGCCGGGGAGCGAGGCGCGCAGGCGGGCGTTGTTGTCGCCGCCGGTGGTGATGTCGGTGGCCTCGACGGAGAGGTTGGCGAGCGGGAACTCAAAGGGGTCGGGCAGGGTGTGGTCGGCATAGGTGAGGTGGCAGTCGCTGACGGCCAGCTGTCCGATGCGGAGGCGCAGGGGTGCGGCCGGGGTGGTGTCGCCGGAGGGGGTGGGGGCGGTGCGGGAGGCCGTGTCGGCAGGCACCAGCAGGCGGGTGAGGGTGTTGCCGTCGGGGTACTGGTCGAAGCGGGCGGTGAGGCCGTCGAGCTGTATGCGGCTGATGTCGAAGTGGTTGGCGGCCAGGTTGATGCCGGCCACGTGGACGGCCAGCTGTCTGAGTTCGGCCACCGGGCCCGAGGCGCTGTTCAACGCCACTCCGCCGAGGCTCACCGTGCCGCTGATGCGGCTGGCCATGAGGCTGTCGAGGTTGCCTTGGGCGCGCAGCGAGGCGCCGAGGGTGCCGCCGAGCGACTGCAGGTGCACTTTGCCCTCGAGCAGCGGCTCGATGTTCTTCAGCGCGAAGTCGGTCAACGTGGCCTGCAGGGTGTAGTCGCCGTGGCTGCCCTGGTAGTCGGCGCTGACATTGAGGCGTCCGCCGTGGGTGAATCCCAGGTTGAGGCCGCCCTCGCTGCCCTCGTCGCCACCGATGACGAAGCCCGGCACCCGCACATTGATGTCCGGCACATGCCACTGCTGGGCGCCGTCGCGGTAGTGCAGCTGGGCGTGCGTGAGGCGTATGTTGTACAGCTTGACCACCCAGTCCGACGGTGTGGTGTCGGTTTTGGGCTCGTCGCTGGCGAAATGGTCTATCAGGCTCTGGAAGTTGAACCGCTCGCCCGAGCGCACCAGGCTGGCGTTCAGGCCGCTGAGGGTGATGTGCTTGAGGTGGACCGTGTGGCCGAGGAGCGGCAGTAGGCGGGCGCGCACGTCGAGGGTGTCGAAGGCGGCGAAGGCACTCTGCCCGTCCTCCTCATAAAGCGTCAGGCCGTGGACGCCCACATGGCCGGTGAAGAGGTTGACCTTCAGGCCGTCGACATGCAGCCTTCGCCCCACAAACTGCTCGCCGTGGCTGTTCACATAGGCGCGCGCCACGGGGCCGGCCACCAGGGTGGCCACCACCACCAGCGCCAGCACGGCACCCAGCACATAGAGGGTTATCTTCAGACCTCGCTTCATTCCGGACATTATTAATATATGATAGGTGGTAACGAACCACGGGTGCCTTTATTGCATAGCGGCTGTATTTTTTGAAAAAAAGCCCCGGAACGCCCCATTTTTCTACATCTTCAACACACAGACTTCCAACGCTTTAAAGGCATCCTCTTCTTCCCCTCTTCTTCTTCCATTCGGGAACAGACGCAATAAAGCGTGGAATCTGGCGTTGTATATAAAAACTCCTAGCCGCTGCGCGGCAGAAATCTGGTAAATCTGGTAAATTATTTCTGTCAACAAGTACAAACACCGCGAAGCAAATAAATCTACAAGATCCACAAAATCTCGCGAGCGAAGCGAGCAGGAAAAAAACAGCACCGCAAAGCGAATAAATTAACAAGATTTACAAGATTTCGCAAGCGAAGCGAGCAGGAAAAAAAGAACAGCACCGCGAAGCGAAAAATTAACAAGATTTACAAGATTTCGCAAGCGAAGCGAGCAGGAAAAAACAAACACCGCAAAGCGAATAAATCTACAAGATCTACAAGATCTCGCGAGCGAAGCGAGCAGGACAAAATAAAACAAGATAATCAGACAAATATGGCAAAGTTAGAACAAGGCATCCTCGGGCCGTTCCGGGGCAAGGTGGGCACCGTGGTGGGGTACCTGTGGCGCGGCTGCCACGTGGTGCGCGGCTACCGCAGGGAAATCAATTATCCGAATACGGAGAACCAACAGATTGAAAGAGACTGGTTTGTGTCGATGGTGCGCTTCGCGGCCACGGCGCGGCAGGCGTTGCTGCTGGGCCTCCGCGAGCGCGCCGCCCGCGACCAGATGACCGAGGGCAACGCCTTCGTCAAGATGAACAAGCACTGCTTCGGCCGTACACACGCCCCCGTCGCCGCCTGCGGCGGCGCCACCCCCTCTAGCTTAGAGGGGGAGTTGAAATGTCTGCAACCAAACTCCTCCCCTAGCTTAGAGGGGGAGCTGAAATGTCTGCAATCTAACTCCTCCCCTAAGTTAGGGGAGGTGCCCGAAGGGCGGAGGAGTGTGTTGCAGGACGGAGGAGAGTATGGCTCAAAGGCCACACGCCCCCGCCCTTCGGGCACCCCCTCTAACTTAGAGGGGGAGTTGAAATGTAGGGACGCGGCGTGCCGCGTCCGCAATGCGCCAGCCAACATTCCCGTCCGCAATGCGCCAGCCAACATTCCCGGACGCAAAGCGCCAGGCAGCATTGCCGTCCGCGGGGCGACTGCGGACACTTCCGAGCGCGGGGCGGTGGCGGACGCAGCGCGCTGCGTCCCTACGGAGTACGAGCGCATTCGGATATCCGAAGGGTCGGCTGCACCCGTGCGGTTTGCGGCCGCCGAAATCGGCGAAAGCGGCATCCTGCGCGTTGATTTCGAGAAGAATAGCGGCATGAGCCGCGCCAAGGGCAGCGACCGTGTGTACATTTATATATACAACACGGACACCCGCGAGGGGCTCCTCTCCCACCCTGCCGAGCGGCGGCACGGCAAATTGCAGATGCAGCTCCCCGATGGCTGGAATGAGTTGAATACCAAGATGTGGGGCTTCACGGTGGACCGAGAGGGCCGCGCCTCGCAGAGTGCGTTCGTGCCGCTGACGGAGGGCGGGGAAACCGCTGCCGTGCACGAGGCCGGAGCTTCACCGCTCGCCGCCGTCGTCGAAGAAGACGGTGCGCCAGCTGCGCCTGGGCTGCGGCGGACGCTCCTGGAGCGGGGCGATGCCGAGGGCGCGGAGGGTGGCGTCGAGCTCGCGCTGGTTGTCGGAGATGACCATCAGGCGGTCGCCGGCGTGTAGCAGGGTCATGCCCGTGGGCACGAAATAGTGGTCGCCGCGCTTGACCATGATGACCAGCGTCTTCTCGGGCATGCCGAGGTCCATCAGGCGCGCCCCGCGTTGCAGCATCTCGGGGAGAATCTCGATTTCCATGGTGGCCGACTTGATTTCCTCGGGGAAGTCGATGTCGAAGTCCGAGGAGAGCACCTGCGGCTGCAGGCGCGGCGGCTTGCTGACACGCAGCCACTTGGCCACCAGCGGCAGGGTGGTGCCCTGCACCACGAGGCTCACGAGCGTGCAGAGGAACACGATGTTGAACATCTCGCCGCTGTGGGGCACGCCGGCGGAGCGGCAGAGGATGGCGAAGATGATGGGCACGGCACCGCGCAGACCCACCCAGGAGACAAACACGCGGTCGCGCAGGGTGTAGCGGCGGAAGGGCGCCAGCGAGACAAATACCGACAGCGGACGGGTAACGAATATCATCACAAAGCTGATAATCAGTCCCGGGACAAGTACGGTCTTCAGCTCCGACGGGTTCACCAACAGTCCCAGGATGAGGAACATGGAGAGCTGGGCGAGCCATGTGATGGCGTCGAAGAAGTTGCGCGTGGAGCGTTTGTGGACGAACCGGCTGTTGCCCACCACGAGGCCGGCCAGGTAGACGGCCAGGAAGCTGTTGCCCTTCAGGTAGTAGGTGGCGGCGAAGACGAAGAAGGAGCCGGCGAGGACGAGGATGGGATAGAGGGCCACATTGTCGAGCCCCACCTTGTTGATGAACCACACCATGGCTTTGCCCAGCAGCCAGCCGGCCACGGCGCCGATGGCCAGCTGGGCAACCAGCATCAGGATGGCGCTGCCGTAGCGCGGCTCGCCCCCCTGCAGCACAAGCGAGATGAAGGTGAGCACAAGCACATAGGCCATCGGGTCGTTGGCTCCGCTCTCGAGTTCGAGGGTGGGACGCAGGCGGTGCTTGAGGTTGAGCCCCTTGCCGCGCAGGATGGAGAAGACCGACGCCGAGTCGGTGCTGCTCATCGTCGCCGCCAGCAATAGGCATCCCAGCAGGGAGACGCCGATGTCGTGCGGCAGGATAAGGTAGAGAATCAGGCCCGTGGCCACGGCCGTGAGCAGCACACCAAGGGTGGCCAGGGCGATGCCGGGGCCGAGCACCGGGCGTATGTCGCGCACCTTGGTGTCCAGGCCGCCGGAGAAGAGGATGGCGCTCAAGGCCACGGTACCCACCATGTGGGCCACCTCGTTATTGTCGAAATGGATGCCCAGCCCGTCGCTGCCGAAGAGCATGCCCACGCCGAGGAACAGGAGCAGCGCCGGCACGCCGAAGCGCGACCCCGCCTTGCCGGCTAGAATGCTGGCGAAAAAGAGGACGGAGAGTATCAGTAAGTAAAATTCAATCTGCATAACATCTATATAACGCCAGACACGGGATTATATTTCCCCAGAGAAGAAAAAAAGACAACCCTGACGAGTTGTCCATTTAGGTAGGCGAAAGAGTTATCTTTTCGCACCAATTCCTTGAAGACCTTGAGAAGATATGGGCATTACGGGGGTACATACCTGACCCTACAAAACCCATTTTACCATATAGTTGTCGTCCGCTTTAATCAAACAGACAATGGCGAAGGTGTTTGTTCAATCACACAATAAAAACGCGGAAATAACGTTAAAGCATATATGTTTGACAAGTAAATACAACAATATGAAGAAACTTTTTTTGCTCGGTGCGATGGTTTGCACCCTCATATTATCTTGTTCTAAACCAGAAGAGGAAACTCCTGCATCAATTGTTGGCGATTGGAAATGTACATCATATACCCATCAAATATTAGATTTGGATTATGATACAATAATAGTATTTGATGATGAAGTGAATAGGGAATGGAGGTTCACTGTGGGTGAAAATTTTTATATTGATGGGGAGAAAATGGGGACATACTATATTGAGGAAGAAGGTCAAAGGTTTGATTGGCTACGCTTATACTATGAGATTTCCGAACCATATTATCACGTAGACATAAAAACATATGGAGCTTTGATTACTAAAAAGAACTTGCATTTAAATATCATAGATGCTATGTATGTTGAAGAAGTGGACAGAATTGTTCCAGTTTCAATTAACATTGATTTCACCAAAATAGATTAACATTTACAACAACATGAAAAAGCTCTTATTGCTCGGTGCGATGGTGTGTGTCCTCGGAATGACGACCGCCTGTGATAAACAAAAAGAAGAGTGTTCTTTGAATGGATATTTCATAACAGAATGGCATAGAGGAAATTCTATCATAATAGACATGGCAAATGCTGCATTATATTTGGCTCCCCCATATGCTTATGTTTATGAAGGCAATGATGTTTCCACCGACAGCGACCCCCGTGGTCTTTATCATTACGGCAAGGTGGATGACCTTTGCTCCATCGAAAAGGCTCCTCACAATGGCTGGCGTGATAGAGTAAAACTGGAAGAGGGGCACGGATATATTTTTAGACATACCGAAGAAGGTGGCACAAACCACTACTGCCGCTTCATACTGAAAGAGTGGATTAGAGACACCGCCTCAAAAGGAATAGAGGATAATGACGATGGTGGGGACACGACAATTATCGGCATACACTTGTTGATTGACAACAAGTGGGACGGAAAATAAAACGACGGACAAAGGAAGGCTTGCCGTCGTTAAAAAAGCCGAAAACAAATCAGCATCTCGAATAAACATAACTGTTTAATCGCCAAATAGTTCCCAATGGTTGTTCCTCCATTCGAAGTAATATCCATTTACCCATAAAAAGGGTAATCCATCAGGTTGAATCAGTTTAATGAACTTTAATATACTATACATTGTTTGTATGTATTTGTTTGCAAATGTACGAACTTTTCTTGAATTACGCAAGCCTATAATTAAAATCCTAACAAATTCTAACTCATATTATTTTTCCTTGGACGGAAATTAATTCGTACTTTTACATTTATTTCAAACGTCACACATTGCAGACCTAACGCCCATCGTTGTAAAAGCCAACATCAGTTATTCTGGTTTCTTCTATTTCCCAATGTTGTTATTGTACAGTAGTCTGTATATTTCAATCTATTAGGTAAGAGTGACCGTAGCAGAAAATGCTACTGAAAGTTCTATGCTAGTACATAGGTATAGGTTAAACTTTGGGTAGGTGCTGCCAGTATCGCTTCAGTGCCTCACTTATTCTGTGTTTTGTAGTTGCAGAGTGTTTGCGCTTGTATATCTCGTTTTTGATGTCTTTGTGGGCTGCAGGAAGAATTGGCTCGCTGCGCTCGCGATCCCTTGAGGGTGGGCTTTACCAACATCAGACAGGCAGTCCGCTGGGCGTGCATTGCTTTTTTTCATACCGTCCACCTTTATGCAAGCAAGCTCTCCACGGTGGACGGCATAAAAAAACAGGTTGCCGAAGCAACCTGTCTGTCTGATGTTGGTAGCGGGGAAAGGATTCGAACCAATGACCTCCGGGTTATGAGCCCGACGAGCTACCACTGCTCTACCCCGCACTCTCTGATTGTTGAAATCGGGTGCAAAAATACGAAGATTTTTGCACCCGACCAAATTTTTTGTTAAAATAATTTGCTAACGCTTGATTACTCGTCGGTTATAGACTCCGTCGGCAGTGCTCACCTGGACAATATAGGGGCCGGCTGGGAGGTCGCGGAAGGAAATTTTGCCCTTTCCACCAATGATGGTGCGGCGCAGCACCGGACGTCCGAGGAGGTCCATGACAACGACCTCGGCGGTGCCGCCGTCCGGGACAGCCAGTGAGAGGATGTCGACCACGGGGTTGGGACCGAGGGTGAGCGTAGAGGCGTCGGCATCGGAGATAGAAACGGTGGTATCCTGCCAAAGGGCGTAGTAGCGGCGGTTGTTGTTAAGCATCACATGAGTGCCGGGCTGGAGGGTGTCGCCCTCGCCGTTGCGCCTGTGGCACCAGCCTACGAAGCGGCAGTTGGTCTTGGTGTAGTCGCACTCGGGCAAGACGATGCCGCTGGCGGGGCAATAGTTGATATTGCGCGCCTCGCCGGTGCCTCCATTGGGCTCAAGAACGATGTATTTCTTCGCGATGACCTTGAGGTGGTAGTTGAAAACGGTGTCGAGGTGATGGAGGAGGGTGTCCATATTCTGGGCGTTCAGGGTATAGTCACGGAAGTAGACGTAGCGCGTGTCGCCGCAAACGGAGTCGTAGTAGTCGACGGTGTCGAACACCTCGGTGGCGGCAGGCCGGATACCGAGGATGATATCCTGGTGCATGTTGAAGGTGTAGGTGGCGTTGCCACCGGATGCCTCGTAATTGATGCCGGGCGCCAGGTTGTTGATGCTGTAGAAGCCGTTGCCGTAGCCGCTCCAGCCCCAGTTGAAGTGGTAGCGCCGGGCGGTGTCGGAGCCATCGAGGACGAAGGCATGGCCGCCGGTGGAGTCGGAACCGGTGTAGTAGATTGGCTGTCCGGCCGCGAGCTCGGCGTCGAGCAGCGCGCACCAGGCGGAATCATTGTTGTAGTAGGAGTAGCGATAAGCTGCACGAATGTCAGACGAATACTTGAAGAAGTCCCTCATGGCGCCAATGACCATGTAGGAATAAGCACCGCTGCCGCCTATGGAGCTGCAACCGTACATCATTTCGACCGCCACACCACAATGGTAGGAGAGCATGCCGACGGACTTGCGCTGGTACTCCAGCGATGCCTCGTGAAGGAAGGTGGGCATCAACTGCCAGTGATAGGTCGTGGAGCCGAAGTTGGCCGAATAGGTGTTGCCATGGTAGGTGTAGGAATGGGAGTCTTGGCCAAAGGCGGGATAGTTCCAGTATTTCATGATCTGCGCCATGGCGGTGGCCACGCAGCCGACAACGGTGCGGCAGTAGCGGTTGGAGTCGAAGGGGCAGTACATGTTGTAGGGGTCGCCCTGGTCCCATCGTGTGGCGAGCATCACGGGTACATTGGTGAGAAGTGTGGGCTCGGCCTGCGGCGTCGGGGTGGTGAGCTGCTGCCACTGCATCGAAATGCCTTCCGACGGGACATACCCATTCTCAATCGCATCGGTAATCTGACCGTCGTAGCCGCGGAGCCAGTAGGCCAGCGCCGGATGGAGCACCTCGGGGAACGGAGCATCGAAAGCATAGGCCAGGACTGGCTGGACACAGTCGTCGGCCGAGACAATGACGAAACCGTCGGCACCGTTGGTGAAGACATATAGGTGTTCCAGACCGGTAAAGGTCCTCGTCTGCAGTTCGGTAACAGGCTTGGCATCGGCCGGGCGATGGTTGTTCCAGAATTGGACGGCCACCTTGTGGGCATCAGCCACAGGGACATGTCTAGCCGCTGTCGGAAGCGCCAGGATGAGGCAGGCCGCGACGAATAGGGCTGTTTTCTTCATGGGATGGGTTTCCTAAATGATTTATTGTAATAGTGTAATGGTGTTTTCACTGCTTGAAGTTGGCCTTGCCCTCGTTGAGCCAGGCGATGAACTTCTGCACGTCGCGATCATATTTATAGTTCGCGCGCGTAAGGACACGCCCGTCGGCATCGATGGCCACATAGTAGGGCTGGGCGTTCATGTTGTAGACCGTCTTCTCGAGGTTGAGGTTGCGGCGGCCGAGGGTTTTCAGCACGCGCCCCTTGTCGTCGGTAACCCACTCGGACTCGGGCAGTTCGATGGTATTCTCGTCGCAATAGAGCGAGACGATGACGTAGTCCTCGTTGAGGATGCGCTTCACCTCGGGGTCAACCCACACGTAGTGCTCCATCTCGCGGCAGTTGGCGCAGGTCTTGCCGGTGAAGTCGATGAAGATGGGCTTGTTGTTGGCCTTGGCGTATGCCTTGGCCTCCTCGAGGTCGAAGAAAGCCTCGAAACCCAGCGGCACATGCAGCTTGTCGGCATACTTGCGGTCGGCCGGCAGAGAGCCCACCTGCAGCGTCGAGCCAGCGGCGGGAGCACCCTCGTGCACGAGACGCTCAATATCGAACTCCTGGCTGGACTGGGGCGGCAGGAAGCCGCTGAGCCCCTTGAGGGGTGCGCCCCACAGGCCGGGGATCATCCACACCACGAAGGCCAAATCGGCAATGGCCAGGAAGAGACGCAGGGTGCCGATTTCGTGCACCTCGTCGTCGCCCTTGAAGCGGAGCTTGCCGAGGAGGTAGAAGCCCAGCATGCCGAAGATGACAATCCAAAGGGCCAGGTAGATGTCGCGCGGAAGCAGCCCCCAGTTGCAGTAGAGGTCGGCCATCTGCAGGAACTTGAGGCCGAAGGCCAGCTCGAGGAAAGCGAACGATACCTTGACGGTGTTGAGCCACGAGCCGCTCTTCATGTTTTTGAGGAACTGGGGGAACATAGCCAGCAGGGTGAACGGCAAGGCAAAGCCGATGCCGAAGCCCAGCATGGTAACGAGCGACACCCAGCGGTCGGTGCTCGAAGTGGTGAGACCCACCAAGGCGGCGCCGAGGATGGGGCCGGTGCAGGAGAAGGAGACCAGCACGGTGGTCAAGGCGATGAAGAAGGGAGCCAGAAAGCCGCCCTTGTCGGCCTGCTCGTCGCTGGCGTTGACCCACTTCTCGGGCATCTTGATTTCGAAGAGGCCGAAGAAACTCAGGGCGAAGGTGAAGAAGATGACGAAGAAGATAAGATTGGGAATCCAGTGGGTGCCGAGGGTGTAGAGCACCTCGGGGCCGAGTATGAGGGCCAGGATGGCGCCCAGGACAGCGAAGAGCATCACGATGGAGAGGCCGAAGAACCAGGCCTGGCGACGGCTCTTGCGCTTGTTTTCACTACCATGCATAAAGAAGTTGACCGTCATCGGTATCATCGGGAAGACGCAGGGTGTGAACATCGTAAGGACACCGCCACCGAGGGCAATGAGGAAAATCCACAGCAGGCTCTGACGCTTCTCCTCTTCGGGCTCGGCGGGAGCCGCCTCGGGTGCTGCGACTGCGGCATCAGCCTGCACCACCTCCTCGACGGGTTCCACCTCGGGCTCCACGGGACCTTCCTCGGATTCGACCACCGTGCTCACGGCCTCTTCCTTGGCACCGGGCACCTTGAAGGCGAAGTCGCGGTCCTCGGGGGCGATGCAGCTGCCGTCGTTGCAGAGCTGGTAGTTGAGGATGCCCTTGACGGTGAAGTCCTTGTCGGAAAGGCGCTTGACCTTCTGACGGAACACCACGGTGCCGCTGAACGACTTGACAATGCAGCCAAACACCTCGTCCATCTCCTCATGCGGCTTGGGCTCAAGCACCTTGCCCAGGCGCTGGTAGTCCTTGCTGTCCTCGAACTCGAAGTTGATGGCCAGGGGACCCGTCGGGTCAGTGTACTGGGAATAGAGATGCCATCCGGCATCGAGCTTGGCGGTGAACAGGAGTTCGGCTTCGGTGGCCGAGGTTTCCTTGACGCTGTAGCTCCACTTGACGGGGTCGAGCTGCTGGGCCGTCAGTCCCAAGGCGGTTACCAGGCAGGCTGCCAGGAACAGGATTTTCTTCATAAACAGGGGATGGTGTTATTTCAGATTGAACTTGATTTTCTTCACCGTGCGGCCAGTGGTGATAATCACACGGTACATGCCCTTGGGTATGTTGGTGATGTTGATCTTCTGACCGGCGCTGTATTCAGAGATTGACTTGACGGTCTTGCCAGCGTTGTTGACAAACTCGACCGATGCCTTGGGGCTGTCCATCTCGATGGTAACATAGCCTTCGGCCAGGAAAGGCACGATGCGGAAGCGCTCCTCCTTGGCGGGCTGGGCCGCAGGGGCGGGGGTGGAGGTCGACGGGTTGCTGACAGCAGGGGTGGACGGCTTGTTCTCTGCCACGGTGGGCGTCTCGCCGACGGTGGGCAGGTCGTTGACGGCGGGCTTGGCGGGCTCACGGCCGGGCAGCACAAAGCCGCTCAACTTGGCCAGCCCCTTCTGGTCGTTGCCGAACCAGACATCACCCTTGCCGTCGATGGCCACCTTGTAGATGTTGCCGGCAGGGATGCGGCTGTTCTTGGAGGTGAAGACCACCCACTCCTTGTCGCCATCGAAGACGGCGGCGCCAGCACTGGTGCCGATCCAAAGGAGACCTTCGGCGTCGATGACGATGTCGTTGACCTGGTTGGCGGGGAGGGGGCTGTTCTGGGTGTTCCACACCTGCCACTTCTCGCCGTCATAGCGGGCCAGGCCGTTGAGGGTGCCGAACCACTTGACGTTCTTTTTGTCGATGGCCACGGCGGGCACGATGTTGTCGGGCAGGCCGGAGTTCTCGGTGGTATAGTTGAGCCAACGCACCCCGTTGTAGATACTGATGCCGGCGTTGGTGGTAATCCACTTGCGGTTGGCGCGATCGACGGCGATGTCGAGGATGAAGTCGCTCAACAGGTCGCAGTCATCGGGGGTGTATTTCGCCCACTCGTCGCCGTCATAGCTGATGAGGCCGCCGAGGGTAACACCGATCCACATCACGCCGTCGTGGTCGACGACCATCTCTTTGACGAACTTCATCTTGAGGCGGCGGGTAACGTCGTCGTGCTCGGTCCAGTTGGTGCCGTCGAACTCGACCACGCCAAAGTCGTCGGTACCGACCCAGAGGGTGCCTTTCTTGTCGACCATGAGGCAGTTGATGGACTGGTCCTTAAGCTTTTCGTTGAACATGGCGTAGTCCATCCAGCCGGTGCCCTTGAGGCGGCAGAGGCCGTTGAAGGTGCCGACCCAAGCGCCGCTGCCGTCGGTGGCAAGGGCGGAGACGTTGTTGCCGCAGATGTCGGACGTCTGGGTGTCATAGACGGTCCACTTGCCCTTCTGGGCGTTGAGGCTGAGGGTGGCCAGCAGTAGCGTGGCTGCTAAAAGTGTCTTTCTCATGTTTTATGTTTTTCCTTTTTGGCTGCCGGGAAGAGGATATTGTTGAGTATCAGCCGGTAGCCGGGTGAATTGGGATATAGTGACAGGTCGGTGGGAGGGTCGCCCACATAGTGGCGGTAGTCCTCCGGGTCGTGGCCGCCGAGGAAGGTCCAGGTGCCTTTGCCGTACTCGCCGTGGAGGTAGCGCACCTCGCCCAGCTCTTTGTTCTCGGCCAGGATGACGGCACTGGTCTTTACGGTCTCGCGGCGGAAGGCGGTGGTTTGGCCCATGAAGCCTCGCACCACACGGGTGTGGTTCTGTGTCAGCATGGTGGGCACCCAATCCCACTTGGCGGAGAAGTCGAAGAGGACGAAGAAGTCATTCTTTTCGTTGACCATGCGCTGGCGGGTGCGGTCGTCGACATCGATGGTCGAAATCTCGTACTCCTGGGGATTGGTGCTGATGCGGAAGTCTTTGAAAGCAAAACACCTACTGTAGTCGAGCATCTCCTGGGCGCGGGGCTGCATGGGGTCGCCGTCGAACATCACGTCGCAGATGTCGACGCCCTCGGCAGCCAGGGCCACATCGTAGCTGTCCGGCGCCGAGCACATGGCGAAGAGGAAGCCGCCGCCCATGACAAAGTCGCGGATTTTCTTGGCCACGGCGAGCTTGAGGTGGCTCACCTTGCTGTAGCCCAGCCGGTTGGCCGTAGCCTCCTGGAGGCGCACGTCCTCGATATACCACTGCTGCGAGCGGTGGGCGCCCCAGAACTTGCCGTACTGGCCGGTGAAGTCCTCGTGGTGCAGGTGGAGCCAGTCGTAGGTGGGCAGCACGCCGGCGATAACCTCGTCGTCGTAGATGACATCGTAGGGCACCTCAGCATAGGTGAGCACCAGGGTAACAGCATCGTCCCACGGCAGCTTGTTCTTGGGCGAGTAGACGGCTATCTTGGGGGCTTTCTGGAGCTTGACGGCATCCATATTGACGGCCGGGTCGGCGATGTGCGAGAGGATAGCCGAGCTCTGCCCGTCGGCAATCACCTCGCAACTGACCCCCCGCAGGCGGCACTCCTTCTCGATAGCGTCGGCATACTTGGTCATGAAGGCCCCGCCGCGGTAGTTGAGCAGCCACGTAACCTCGGCCTCACGCTGCAGCGCCCAGAAGGCGACGCCGTAGGCTTTGAGGTGGTTCTTCTGCGCGTCGTCCATCGGGATGACGATGTAGGACGCATACGCGTGCGCGACAAAAAAAAGAGACAATAGCATCAGCAGCGCGCCCTTCCTCCAAGTGCGGCCGCCAAGTGTGCTATGGTATCCCGTTTTCTGCATTCGGTTTTCAATATCGGTGCGGACAGGGGGACTCGAACCCCCACTCCTTTCGGAACCAGATCCTAAGTCTGGCGCGGCTACCGATTACGCCATGTCCGCTTGTGCAACATAGTGAATATCAATATTCTGCCAAAGTTGCCGTTCAAAATTCCAGATGCAAAGATACGACTTTTTCCGATATAGTCCAAAAAAAAACAGAAAAAGCGTCAAAAATAGCCTCCCCTACCCCACCCCGACGGCAGCCGGACCGTAGGCAAAACCGCCCCCAAAACGCGGCCAAAAAACGGAGAAAAAAACGAAAAAAATCCGAAAAAAGGCCCAAAATCGCCCGTCTGCAACAGGCTGATTACCAATAATCAAGAAGCATCCTCTTCTTCCCTTCTTCTTCCTCCCTTCGGGAACGGGGCAACAGGGCCCGGGAAGGGGTGCGGAACCGCCCCAAGACAGAGGGCATGATGGGGGATAAAAAAATCAGTAAAGCAAAAAAAAGTTTTGCCAATTCGGAAAAAGGTTGTATCTTTGCAGCACGAAATAATTAAACGAATTATAAACAATCGTCTGGCAATCAACGGGCTAGACGGCAAAAAAGAAAGAAATGAGAAAAGGAATTCATCCCGAAAACTACCGCCTCGTGGTGTTCAAAGACATGTCCAACGACCACATGATTCTCACCAAGAGCTGCGCCAACACCAAAGAGACCGTGGTCTACACCGACGGCAAGGAGTATCCCGTTGTGAAGCTCGAAATCTCGAACACTTCGCACCCGTTCTTCACTGGCAAGCTCAAGCTGGTTGACACCGCCGGCCGCGTCGACAAGTTCATGTCGAAGTACAAGAAGTACGCCAAGAAGGACGCGTAATCGGAACTTCTTGAAGTACCAGCACCGCCAAGAAGGACTAAGAGAAGAAAAAAGGTAATTTGTTTTAGATTTTTGATCTAGAAACCCCGCCCAAACGGACGGGGTTTTCTATTGGTTTCGAGCGATTTTTTGTTGCAAATTGGAAAGCAACAGCATGTCATTTTTTGCATCAGCAGCCCTCTGTTATAGCATCTTTCGGAACCAAACACCATTCTTACAAACTTTTTTTTCACACATATATAACTGAAAATCAGTACAAAAAAAAAAAAAAAAAAAAAAAAAAAAAAAAAAAAAAAAAAAAAAAAAAAAATTTAAAAAAAAAAAAAAAACAA
>Ga0256404_1002327_pt1 | contig 42256 bp, 36 predicted proteins | sample RumenRJG_01DNA_FD_185990 | JGI IMG/M metagenome (GOLD analysis project Ga0256404, IMG submission 185990) | Bovine rumen microbial communities from Lethbridge, Alberta, Canada - RJG_01 | ecosystem: Host-associated > Mammals > Digestive system > Stomach > Rumen | place: Canada: Alberta | collected... | reverse complement strand
TGTTATAATAGCTTTCAAGGAGTGGTATTATGGAAAAGAAAATAAATGTTGATGTAAAAGAATTGAAAGATAAAAGTAAGGGTTTTATTCATGAATTTAAGGAATTTGTTTCACGTGGAAATGTAATGGATATGGCAGTAGGTGTTATTATTGGGGCCGCTTTTTCAGATGTTGTAACAGCACTTACTAAAGATATTATTAATCCTCTTATTAATGGTATTGGTGGAGCTGAAGTTGGTGGTTCAATTAAAATTTATGGTGGTCAAAGAATACTTTATGGAGATTTTATTACATCAATTATTAATTTCTTTATAATGGCTTTTGTGTTATTCTTATTACTTAAATTTTTTAATAAGTTAATAAGTGTAGGTAAAAAGGAGCAAGTCAAAGAAGTTGAAGTAAAGAGTTCTGAAGAGGCTGAATTACTTAAAGAAATTAGAGATTTATTGAAAGATAAGAAGTTCAAGTAACTTCTTTTTTCTTGTTCATTTTTTAATACTTGTGTATAATATTTTTGTTTTGAGGTGACTTTATGGAATGGATGATTGGTAATGTTAAAATAAAAAATCAGGTGGTTTTAGCACCAATGGCTGGTATTTGTAATTCGGCTTTTAGACAAATTTGTAAAGATATGGGTTGTGGATTAATTTATGCTGAAATGGTTAGTGACAAAGCTATTACTTATAATAATCAAAAAACAATTGATATGCTTTATATGACTGATAAAGAAAGACCTATTGCTCAACAGATATTTGGAAGTGATGTTGCCTCTTTTGTCGAGGCAGCTAAATATATTGAAAGGACAATGCATCCTGATATTATAGATATTAATATGGGTTGTCCTGTTCCTAAGGTTGCTCTTAGGGCTCAAGCTGGGGCGGCTCTTTTAAAAGATCCTAATAAAATTTATGAGATAGTTCATAGTGTAGTTCAGGCAGTTAGTGTTCCAGTAACTGTCAAAATTAGAAGTGGTTGGGATAAAAATCATATCAACGCTGTAGAAGTTGCTAAGGTTGTGGAAAAAGCTGGAGCTAGTGCAATATGTGTTCATCCGCGTACTAGATCTCAAGGATATAGTGGTGTTGCTGACTGGAAAATCATTAAACAAGTTAAGGAAAATGTATCTATTCCTGTAATTGGAAATGGTGATATAAAAACACCGGGTGACGCTAAAAGAATGCTAGATGAAACTGGCTGCGATGCTGTAATGATTGGAAGAGGAGTACTTGGAAATCCTTGGCTTATTAAAAATACAATTAATTATTTAGAGGGTAAAGATTTAGTTAATGTTAGTATTAACGATAGAGTAGATATGTGTTTAAAACATTTAGATTTACTTTGTAGTTTTAAAAGTGAAAAACTTGCCTCTTTAGAAATAAGAAATCATATTGCTTGGTATTTTAAAGGAATAAAGGGAGCTAATATATTAAAGAATAAGATATATCAAACTAATAATATTCATGATATAATTTTATTATTGAATGAGTTTAAGGAGGAATAAAATGAGTAAGAAGGAAGAAATTAAAGATAGTGAAATAATTGAAGATGAAGTTGGGGATACCAAAAAAATAAAGAAGTATATAGAAAACGGAAAAGCACGTAAAATTAAGAAAAATTTAACTAAAAAAGAAATTGATGATAATGATGAAAGTATTAAAAATGATAGAGCATTATTTACAAAAAGATTTCTAGCTTATTGTATAGACATGTTAATTGTTTTTCTCATTGCATCTTTAATTGCAACTCCATTTGTTGATTCAAAAGAGTTAAATAAGACAAGTAAAGAATTAAATAATATAATAGAAGAATATCAAGAAAAAAAAATTACAATTGAAGAGTATAGTGCTAGATATGAAAATCAATTATATAAATTAGCTAGAGAACAAGGCGTTTTATCATTAATTATTATTGTTATGTTAATTTTATATTTTATTGTGTATCAAACGTATAATAATGGACAAACATTTGGAAAAAAATTATTAAAAATTAAAGTAACTTCTGATACCGGTGAAATTACTATGAATCAAATGATTTTAAGAGCTTTTGTTGTTGATAATTTACTTTTATATATAGTTTCATTTGTATTTATGTTATTTTTATCTAAAGCTGATTATTTTAATTCATTAGTAGTAGCAGGATATTTGCAAATAGGAGTGACTATTGTATCTGCATTTATGGTAATGTTTAGAAAAGATGGTAAGGGAATACATGATATTTTATGTAGAACAAGTGTAGTTAATATATGATAAATGTTTTATTAGCTATTATACCAGGAATATTTTATGTATATTTATTTTATTTACTTGATAAAGACAGATTTATTAAAGATAAATATTATTTATTAGTACTATTCATATTAGGATGTATTGGATCTTATGTTTGTTATAGATTAGAATGGCATTTTGGATCTTACTTTAAAGAAATAAAAAATAGTAATTATTTTGAGGTGTTTATTTATGCTATATGTGGAGTTGCTATTTTTGAAGAAGGATTTAAGTGGTTTGTAACTTTATTTTTTATATTAATTAATAAAATAAATAAAGTATTTGATATTGTTTTGTATTCTATGATAACAAGTTGTGGTTTTATGACTTTTGAAAATATTGTTTTTTATAGTATTAAATATGGTTTGAGTGCTACAATATCTAGAATGTTTACATCTTGTCCAATGCATATATGTTGTGGATTTATAATGGGTTATTATTTGTATAAATTTAGAGATAATATTGGAGTAAAAAGAATTATTTATTTTATTTTATCTATAGTTATTCCAACTTTGATTCATGCTTTTTATAATATGTGGTTATATAAGAGTGAAATTAGATATTATGAAGTAAGTTATATATTTTTATTTATTTTAGTATTTATTTCTATTAGAAAATGTGTTATTTTAAAAAGAAATGAGGAGTGAGGAGAATGAGAGAATTAACGGAACAAGAAGTTGTAAGACGTGAAAAAGCTGAAAAATTAAGAGAAATGGGTCTTGATCCTTTTGGACAAAGATATGAAAGAGATAGTTTTGCAAGTGATATAAAAGAAAAATATAAAGATACGCCACATGATGAATTTGAGGATATGAGTGATACTGCTAGGGTTGTTGGAAGAATAATGTTTATTAGAAAAATGGGAAAAGCTTCTTTCTTTACTATTCAAGATAAGACTGGAACTATTCAAATTTATATTTCAATAAATGATGTAGGAGAAGATACTTATAATTTATTTAAGAGTGCTGATATTGGTGATATTGTTGGTGTATATGGTAAAATTATGAAGACTAAGACTGGTGAAGTTACTGTTAAATGTTTAGAGTATACTCATTTAGTAAAAGCACTTAGACCTTTACCTGAAAAATTTCATGGATTGACTGATAAGGAAGAAAGATATAGAAGAAGATATGTTGATTTAATTATGAATGAAGAGTCTAGAAAAGTTGCTTTTATGAGACCTAAAATAATTAGATGTATTCAGAAATATCTAGATAATCAGGGATTTGTTGAAGTAGAAACTCCTATATTAACAACTTTACTTACAGGGGCTTCTGCTAGACCATTTATTACACATCATAATGCGCAAGATATTGATATGTATTTAAGAATTGCACTTGAGTTAAATCTTAAGAGATTACTTGTTGGTGGAATGGAAAGAGTTTATGAAATAGGTAGAACTTTTAGAAATGAAGGAATGGATCCTCAACATAATCCGGAGTTTACTATGTTGGAAGCTTATCAAGCATATTCTGATTTAGAGGGTATGATGGATTTAACTGAAGGGATGTATCAAACTATTGCGAAAGAAGTGTGTGGAAAAACTAAATTTCATTATTTGGGACATGATGTAGAACTTTCTGGAAAATGGAAAAGAATTTCTATGACTGATGCTATAAAAGAAAAAACAGGAATTGATTTTAAGAAAATTACTGATTTAGATGAATGTTTAAAATTAGCTCGTGAACATGATATTATTCTTGAGGCACATGAGAAGCAATATGGACATATTGTTAATAAGTTTTTTGAAAAATATGTTGAAGAAACATTGATTGAACCAACATTTTTATATGGACATCCAATTGAGATTAGTCCTCTTACTAAAAAAGATCCAGAAGATCCTAGATTTACTCAAAGATTTGAATTGTTTATTTCTGGACACGAATGTGCTAATGCTTATACAGAATTAAACGATCCAATTGATCAATTAGAAAGATTTAAAGCTCAACTTGCTGAGAAAGATATGGGAAATGAAGAAGCAAATGATATTGATTATGATTTCGTAGAAGCACTAGAATATGGTATGCCTCCTGCTGGTGGAATTGGTTATGGAATAGATAGAATGATTATGTTATTTACTGAACAAGAGTCTATTCGTGATGTTTTACTATTTCCAACTATGAAATTATTAGATAAAAATATGGGAGCTAAATTACCAAGTAATGATTCTCATGAAAAAATTGATTTTTCAGGAGTAAAAATAGAGCCATTATTTAGTGATTATGTTGATTTTGATACTTTTAGTAAGTCAGATTTTAGAGCTGTTAAAATACTTGATTGTAAAGAAGTTCCTAAGAGTAAAAAATTACTTCAATTTACTTTGGATGATGGAACTGGAGTTAATAGGACTATATTAAGTGGAATAAAGGCTTATTATGAACCAGAAGAGTTAATTGGAAAGACTGCTATTGCGATTGTTAATTTACCTCCAAGAAAGATGATGGGACTTGATTCTTGTGGAATGCTTATATCAGCAGTTAATGAAAAAAATGGTGAAGAAGAATTGCATTTATTACTTGTTGATGATCATATTCCTGCAGGAGCAAAATTATATTAAAAGATTAAGGGACTATAATATTTAGTCTCTTTCTTTTTTCACAAAAATTTCACTTAAAAGTTCTCTAAATGCTTGTAAACTAAGGAAATAATAGTTATAATTATCATGGGAGGAGAATTTATGAAAAAACATAATACAGTGAAAGTCGTTCTAATAGTAATTTTGTGTTTCTTGTTACTTTCTTGGATTTTACCAGCTGCATATTTTTCAAGTACGTATCAAGAACAAGGACGCGTTCAAATGGGATTATTTGATTTAGCTAATTATCCATTTACTTCATTATCATATTTTGGATACATTGCTTTATTTTTAATTCTAGTTGGTGGTTTTTATGGGGTTTTAAATAAAATTCCAGCATATCATGACTATTTGGAAAGATTTGCTAAAGCATTTAAAGGAAAAGAATATTTATTCTTAACTATTGTTTCTATTTTACTTGCTTTTGGTGTTTCAATTTGTGGTTTACAAATAGCTTTCGCATTATTTATTCCACTTATTGTTTCAATTATCTTTCTTATGGGATATGATAAGATTGTTGCAGCATTAGTTGTTGTTGGATCAATGACAGTTGGTTTTGCAGGAAGTACTTATGCTACTACTAATCTAAGTGCTTTGACTCAGGCTTTGAGTTTGAAAACAGATTATCAAATAGGAGTTAGATTTATTATCTTACTAGTTGGTATTGTGTTAGTAGTATTCAATACTCTTATGTATATTAAGAGAAATAAAAATCAAGTATCTGTTGCTCCAGAGGCTAAAGAGGAAAAAACAGCTACTGTTTCTGATGATAGTGATGATAAAGTTTCTTCTAAGAAAAGTGCTTCAGCTAAGAGTGCTGAAAAGAAATCTACTGTTAAATCAACTACTAAAAAGTCAAATACTAAAAAAAGTAGTAATAAAAAATCTTCAGCTAAGAAGAATCCAAATAAGGCTGCTACAGTTGAAGATAATGCTATTAAGGTTAGTAAGAGTACTAAAATTTGGCCATTTAATTTATTCTTAATTATTATGCTTGTTATAACAATTTTAGCTTTTATTCCATGGAATAGTGCTTTTGGTTTAAATGCAATGGCTAATGCAAAAACAAGTGTTAGTAACTTTAAATTATTTGGATTTGCTTTATTTGCTAAGTTATTTGGTAATTTTAATGAATTTGGTTCATGGACAATTGTTGATTTATTAGTACCAGTATTTTTATCAATGTTTATAATTGCTTTTATTTATAAGCTTAAGTTTGATGATATTCTTGATGGATTTGCTGATGGTGCTAAAAAGGCATTATTACCAGCAGTTATAGTAATTTTACTATATACGGTATTAGTTCTTGTAACATATCATCCATTCCAATTAGTAATTTATAAAGCATTAATTGGTAAGAAATTTAATATTGTTTCAACTACTGTAGTATCAGTATTAGCTAGTTTATTTAATTTTGAACCAGCTTATGTATTCCAAAGTGTTTTACCATTTTATGTAAGTGTTGTTACTAATACAGCAAATTATCCATTAGTTGGTATTATTTTCCAATCTATTTATGGATTAACTATGTTAGTTGCTCCAACTAGTTTAATTTTAATGGTAGTTTTATCTTACCTTGGAATTAACTATAAAGAGTGGTTAAAAAATGTTTGGAAATTACTATTAGAGTTTTTTGTTATATTACTAATTATATTTATAATTTTAGCTTTAGTATAATTTTTGTAAGGAATCTTGATGATTCCTTTTTTTTGTGTGCCGTGCATGGTATATATCTAGTTGGTGAAAGGCTAATACACGCTAGGTATCAACGAAATGTTAGAGAAACACAAAGTATTAATGGTGACATTAGGGCCAAAGGAAGTGTGAAACAAAATCGAGGGCCAACGAACAGAAATTTACTCTATTCGATTGTTAAAATGTCTATTTTTTGGTTATGTATTTTATTGATTTGTCTTAATTAGAGAAGATAAAATATATTTAGGTGATATAGATGAATAATAATTTTAATGAAAATATAATTAAGATAATTAAGAGAGCTAAAAAGGAAATGATGCTTTTAAAACATCCTTATGTTGGAAGTGATCATCTTTTTTTAGCTATTCTTTCAAATAAAAATATAAATTTTACAAAAGTTTTAAATAAGTATGGAATTAATTATGAAACTTTTAAAGAAGAACTTATAAAAGTTGTTGGTGTTGGTAGTAAAGCTAGTCATTGGTTTTTGTTTACTCCTTTGGTGAAAAAGATTTTGAATAATTATGTAAATTATAAAAATGACAATTTAAGTGATGGTGATGCATTGATTCTTTCAATTATTTATTCAGGTGATGGAATAGCTAAAAGAATATTATTTGGAATGAATATTGATTTATATGAATTATTTCCTTTATATGATTTAAGTGTTTTAAATAATAATTCTGATAATTTAGTTTTTTTAAATCAAATAGGGTTTAATATGAATAATTATTTTAAAAATAGTAAAAATATAGTTTATGAAAGAGATAATGAAATTAATTTAATTACGCAAACTTTATTAAAAAAGAATAGAAATAATATTTTACTAATTGGACCAGCTGGTGTAGGTAAGACTGCTATTGTTGAAGAGTTATCTAGAAGAATTAGTAATGGATTAATTAATAGTAGATTAAAAGATCTTAAAATATATAGTATTTCTTTATTTAATTTAGTATCAGATACTAAATATAGAGGTGAATTTGAAGAGAAATTTAAAAAATTATTAATGGAAATTGATAAGAAAAAGGATATTGTTTTGTTTATAGATGAATTTCATACAATAATTGGAGCTGGGGCTGCTGAAGGGTCAATTGATGCTTCTAATATTTTGAAACCTTATTTAGCTAATGGTTCTATAAAAGTTATAGGTGCAACAACTATTGACGAATATAATAAGTATTTAAAAAATGAAAAAGCTATTTGTAGAAGATTTCAAATTATAAAAATTGAAGAAATTGAAAGAAATAAAGTTAGTAAGTTATTTTTTAAAATTAAATCTCAATATGAAGAATATTATAATGTTATTATTGATGATGAGATATTAAATCTAATTATAAGTTTAGGATATACTTATTTTAATTATTTGTATCAGCCAGATAGTTTGATTGATTTTTTAGATACAATATGTGCTTATAGTTTAACTATTAGAGATAATATAAATAATAATGAATCTATTTTTTATAATAATATTAATAATAAATTAGAAAAATATAAGTATTTAGATAAATTAATTAAAGAAAATGAAACTAATAATAATATGAAATTAATTTATAGAAATAAATTTAAGATTTCAAAAGATTGTGTTTATCAAGTTTTATATCAAATGACTAATGTAGCTTGTGGAAGTGTATTAAATAGTAAGATTAGTTTGATAAAAAAACATCTTATAAAAGAGTATTTTTGGGAGAAAGATATTATTTTAGAAATATTAGATTGTATACATAATATATTTAATAAAACAAAGAACTTTAATAAAATATTATTTATTGGGAAGCAAGGTGTTGGTAAAAGAGAAATAATTAAATATATTTTAGATAATATTTTTAATAAATCTTGTATTTTAAAAGTAAATGATAATAGTGATTTAGAAAAGTCTTTTTTAAATAATATTAATTATCCACTTAGATTTTTTATTTGTAATTTTTTATTTAAGAGTTCTTTTAATTTTATAAATAATAGAGATAAGTATGGGTTCAATATTTTTATTTCTATAATTGATTCTAATGATTTAATTGGTTTAGTAAAGAATAATGATTTTTCTGATAATTATGATTATATATTTCAATTTTTTGATTTTGATTATAAGTCTGCTAAAAAATATATTAATAATTTAATAGATTCTGGTGTTTGTAAATATAATTATAGTGAGATACTTAAAAAAATAGATAAGGATAATATTACTGTTTCTAATATTAATAAATTATGTTATTTTTAGTGATATATTAATTTTTTGTAATTATTTATTAATTATTTGATATAATATGAATTATAAAGCAGAGGTGATTTTATGAAATTATATAATACTTTGACTAGGAAAATAGATGAATTTATTCCAAATAAAAAGGGAAAGGTTAAATTATATACTTGTGGGCCTACAGTTTATCATTATGCTCATATTGGTAATATTAGAAATTATATTGGTCATGATTTTTTAGATAAGACTTTAAGATATTTAGGTTATGATGTTACAAGAGCAATGAATATAACTGATGTTGGACATTTAACAAGTGATTCTGATTCTGGTGAAGATAAAATGGAAGTCGCTAGAAAAAGAGAGCATAAGTCATCAATTGAGATTGCTAAATTTTATACTAAAGCTTTTTTTGATGATTTTAAATTAGTTAATTGTCGTGTACCAGAAATAGTTTCTCCTGCTACTGAGAATATTGAAATGTATATAAAAATGATTTCAAAGTTATTGGATGATGGTTATGCATATATTTCTGGAGGAAATGTATATTTTGATATTAGTAAAGTTAAAGATTATTATGTACTTACTAATCATCAAGAGGATGAATTGGTTGTAGGTGCTCGTGAAGGAGTAGAAGAAGATAATAATAAAAGAAATCAAGCTGATTTTGCTTTATGGTTTACAACTTCAAAATTTGAACATCATGAATTACTTTGGGATTCTCCTTGGGGTAAAGGGTACCCTGGTTGGCATATTGAATGTAGTGGTATTTCAATTAAATATTTAGGGGAGTATTTAGATATTCATGGTGGTGGTGTTGATAATATATTTCCACATCATACTAATGAAATTGCTCAAAGTGAAGCTTATTTAGGACATAAGTGGTGTAATTATTGGTTTCATAATGAACATTTATTAGATAAAGAAGGAAAAATGAGTAAGTCTAAAGGGGCTATTCTTACAGTTAGTACTTTGAAAGAGAAAGGTTATGATCCACTTTCATTTAGATTTATGTGTTTAAATTCTCATTATAGGAAACAATTAGTGTTTTCTTATGAAGCTCTTGATCAGGCAGAGAATACATTAAAGAAACTTCGTAATAAGGTTAATTCAATAAAATCTGAGGGATCTGTTGAAAAGAAAAAGTTTGATTTATATAAAGAAAAATTTGTAGCTGAAATATCTAATGATTTGAATATGGCTAATGCTTTGACCGTATTATATGATTTATTAAAAGATGATAGTGTTAATGGAGCTACAAAGATAGCTTTAATAAAGTCTTTTGATGAAGTATTTTCTTTAGATTTGATAAAAAAAGATGAAAATATTGACAATGAATTTGTAAGTTACATTAATGATAAGATTGAAGAGAGAAAACAGGCTAAGATTAATAAGAATTATGAATTAGCTGATAAGATAAGAAATGAATTATTAGAGAAAGGTATAAAATTAATAGATACAAATGAAGGTACTACATATGAAATTATTAAGAATTAGTATTTTCTAATTCTTTTATTTTTTATAGTTTGGTGATTATATGGATGTTAGAGAAATAAATGTTTTAGTGCTTGCCTATTTAGGTGATACAATTTATGAAAATTATGTAAGAAAATATTTAGTTTTATCTGGTATTGGGCATGTTGATGCTTTACAAAAGAAGTCTGTTCAATATGTTAGTGCGAAAGCACAGTCGAAGTTTCTTAAAGAAATGATGGCAATGGATTTTTTTACAGATGATGAGATTGATATTATTAAAAGGGCTAGAAATAATAGAAGTACTTCTCATCCTAAAAATTGTGATATTATTACATATAAATATGCTACGGGATTAGAAGCACTTATTGGATATTTAGATTTAAAAGATAAAAAAGAAAGGATAGATAAAATTATGAGTTTTATCTTAAAGTAGATTATGATTATTTATGGAAGAAATATTGCTAAAGAATATTTAGAAAATAATAATTTTATTAAAAAAATATATTTGCAGGTTGGTTTTAGTGATAAAAAAATTATTTCACTTATCGAAAATAGAAAAATACAAGTTCAATATTTAGAAAAAAATAAAATTGATAGTTTGTGTTCTGGACTACATCAAGGTATACTCTTAGATGTTTCGGATTATGAATATACAAGTTTTACTTCTTTTTTAAATAATAATGAAGAAAAAGTGGTTGTTTTAGATCATATTGAAGATCCTCATAATTTAGGGGCTATTATTCGTACTTGTGAAGCTGCAGGAATTAAGTCTATTATTATTCCAAAAGATAGACAGGTTCAGGTAAATGCTACTGTTATGAAGACAAGTGTCGGTACTCTAAATAATGTGAAGGTTGTTCAAGTAACTAATTTAGCTAATACAATTGATTTACTTAAAAGTGTTGGTTATTGGATTGTTGGAACTGCTTTGACTGATAATAGTGTGGATTATCGAGATATTGATTATGATGGTAAGATTGCATTAATAATTGGAAATGAAGGAATAGGAATGTCAAAATTAGTTACTAAAAAATGTGATTTTATTGCAAAAATTCCAATGTATGGCAAAACTAATAGTCTTAATGCAAGTGTTGCTGCGGGAATAATGATATATGAAATGATCCGAAATAGAAAGTAGGTTAAATGAAATATAAAAATTATAATGATTATGAATTAATTTCAATGGTTAGAGAGAATGATGATACTTCATATTATTCTTTATTTAATAAGTATCAACCAATTATTAAAAAAATAGCTTTAGAATATTATGCTAAGTTTCAGTGTTATGGATATGATTATGATGATTTTTTACAAGAGGCTTATATAGGATTTCAAAGTGCTGTTATTAATTATAATGTTAGTAAAAATACTGTTTTTTATACTTTTGTTGATTTGTGTACTAGAAGACATTTGATTTCTTACTGTAGGAAAATTACTTCTGTTAATAAAAATATCAGTATTAATAATCTTGTTTCTATTGATGATATTGATTTTTTTGATAAATGTGCTGATGTAAATAATATAGTTGATTATAATTTGGTTGTTGCTATTGTTAAAGAGTGTTTATATGCTTCTAATATTGAATATAGTGCTCCTTTTGAATTACGAATGAATAATTTTTCTTTTAGTGAGATTAGTACTTTATTGGATATACCTATTTCTACTATAGGTCATAAGATAGAAATTTTAAGAAAAAATATTAAAATTAAATTAAAAAAGAGTCATATTATTTAGATTTAATTGTTTTTTAAAATTATTTGATTTAAAATATAACTATATAGACTAAGGTGTTGGTAGGTATAATGAATAGAGAGAAATCATTTAATAATAATCAAAATGATGTTTGTACATTAAACGATTGGATTACTTTACATAATAGTGTTGATGAAAAAAGAGAAATTTTTTTTAATATGGATCGCTCTTTAAAATATATTCATGAACATGATTTTTGCGTACGAACTTTTTTCAAAAATGATTTTAATGATATGCCTATTTATAATATTACAGTATTAAATAATGATCCTTCATATGTTAAATTTGAAAGTATTATGCCTTTACCAAAAGATATTGTAAAAAAAGAACAAATGAAAAGAGAAGATATTTTAGTTTCTAGTTTAATTCAAGTCTGTTCCTATGTTGGTATACCATTGAATCGATTAAATTTACAATTTTTGAAAGATAATTTTGATTCCTTTTCTCAATTCCTTCCTAGTGATGATGTTCCTTATTATAGAGGAATTATTGTTAGGGGTAGCAGTGTTTATTATTGTGAGTATATGAAAGAAAAAAGCAATCATAATTTAGAAAAACTAGATAGTGGATTACAAGAAAATGATGGATCTGGTAAAGGAAAGTCTCTTATTAAGATGAGTAATAATCGAATAGATTTAGAGAATGTAAATGATTTAAAAAATAGTCAGATTTATAGAAAAGATATTGGTATCAGTGATGGAGCTTTTATTAACTATTTATTACTTCCAACTATTTTAATATTTTGTATTTTAGCAATAAGTATGTTTATATGGATTGTTAGCTTATTTTGAAAAATATTGACATTTTCTTATGTGTGTGCTATTTTATTGGTACAAACACATAGATGTGTTTTTATTTTGAAATTATTTTGAAAAGGTGAAAATATGGCTGAAGTTAGAAAAAAAGTTATTGAAGATACTTATAATACTTCAAGTATTAAGAAAAAAGAACAAAAAAAAGCTGATGAAAAGAAGTCTAAAAAACAAGTAAGAAAAATTAAGAAAAATGATAATGAAAAGAAGAATTTATTTACTAAATTTATGATATTTTGTCATGGTGTTAAGAGTGAATTTAAGAAAGTTCATTGGACAAGTAAAAATGATATGGTTAAGTATTCAGTTGCGACAATTATTTTTATTTTGTTTTGTTCACTTTTCTTCTATATTATTGATGTTCTTTTTGCATTAGTTCAATCATTATTAGGTTAAAAGGAGTAAATATATGGATAAACAATGGTATGTAGTTAATACTTATTCAGGACATGAAAATAAGGTTAAAGAGAAACTTGAAATGAGAGCCCAATCTATGGATATGAAGGATTATATTTTTAGGGTTGTTGTTCCAGAAGAGAAAGTAACTGAAGTTAAAAATGGTGTTACTAAAGAGAGAGTTAAGAAGATGTTTCCTGGTTATATTTTAGTAGAAATGGTTATGAGTGATGAAGCTTGGTATGTTGTTAGAAATACTCCGGGAGTAACTGGATTTATTGGATCTAGTGGAAAGGGAGCCAAACCTACACCTTTACAACCATATGAAGTTGACAAAGTATTAGGTAGCATGGGAATCAGCAGAATGAATGTTGATACTGAATTAAAAGTTGGTACAAAAGTTAAAATTATTGCTGGACCATTCAATGGAATGTTTGGAAAAATTGATTCTGTTGATTTACCTAATCAAAAAGTAATGTTAACTGTTGATTTATTTGGTCAAGAAACTTCTGTAGAAGTTGAAATAGGCCAAATAGAGAATATATAAATATTTTCTTGATAAATGAAGAGAATTATGTTATTATTTAGGGGCTATATTTAGTTTATATATATAGTTGTTAGTGGGAAGCATGGTTTGCATTTATTAAAGCGGGAATCAAGCTATTTGGACCACTCGCGAAAACAAAAATTATAGGAGGTGTTTTTCGTGGCACAAGAAGTAGTTAAAAAGATTAAATTACAAATTGCTGCAGGAAAAGCTACACCTGCACCACCAGTTGGTACAGTTTTAGGACCTGCAGGAATTAATTTACAAGATTTCTGTACTAAATATAATGAAGCAACTCGTGATAAAATGGGTGATATTTTACCTGTTGAAATTACAATTTATGATGACAGAAGTTTTGATTTTGTAGTTAAAACTCCACCAACAAGTTTCTTGTTAAAAAAATATGCTAAAGTTCAAAAAGGATCTGCAAATGGTTCTAAGCAAACAGTTGCAACTATTAGTAATGCAACATTAAAAGAAATTGCTGAAATCAAATTACCAGATTTAAATGCATATGATGTTGAAGAAGCAATGAAGATTGTTGCTGGTACTGCAAAAAATATGGGTATTGAAATAAAAGATTAATTTTATTATTTTCTACAGGTTATACCTAGTGGAAGGAAAAATCCGCTTTACCACATAAGGAGGAAATAAAATGAGAAAGAGAAGTAAAAAGTATACTGAAGTTTTATCTAAAGTTGATAAGACAAAGTTGTATACAAAAGAAGAAGCTGTAAAATTAGTTAAAGAAACTTCTATTAGTTCTTTTGATGGATCAGTTGAAATTGCTATGCGATTAAATTTGGATACTAAAAAAGCTGATCAACAATTAAGGGGTGCAATTGTACTTCCTAAAGGAACTGGTAAAACTAAGAAAGTTTTAGTAATCGCAAGAGGACCTAAAGCTCAAGAAGCAAAAGATGCTGGAGCTGATTATGTCGGAGATACTGATATGTTAGAGAAAATCGAAAAAGAAAATTGGTTCGATTTTGACACAATCATTGCTACTCCTGATATGATGCCTTTACTTGGAAAATTAGGACGTGTTTTAGGACCAAAAGGTTTAATGCCAAATCCAAAGACTGGTACAGTTACTATGGATATTAAGAAGGCAGTTGAAGAAGTTAAAGCTGGACGTGTTGAATATAGAACTGATTCTTTTGGAATTATTCACGGGATAATTGGAAAAGTTTCATTTAGTGAGGAAGATTTATTAGCTAATTTAGATGCATTTGTTAATCAAATTATTAGAATTAAACCAGCTACTGTAAAAGGTGATTATATTAAGAGTATTTCTATATCATCTACTATGGGACCTGGAATAAAAATAGAAAATAATTTTGACAAGTAAAAATAAATAGTATATAATAAAGACAATTTGTAGGTGCCATAGACAGTAGGTAAAATGTAAATCCTACCGAGGACTTTGTTTCTTATTTTAAAGTTCTCGAATTTTCGGGAACTTTTTTATGGCATCCCTCAATAAATTAAGGAGGTGTATTAGATGGCAAGTGAGAAAATCTTAAAGCAAAAGCAAGCAATTATTGATGAAATTAAAGATCGTGTTTCTAATGCTAAATCAATAGTTTTATTTGACTATCGTGGTATCACTGATTCTGAAGCTAAGGAATTACGTATTAAATTAAGAGAAAATAATTCTGATTACAAAGTATTTAAAAATACTTTAATGGCTAGAGCTTTTAATGATTTAGGTATTGATCTTAAGGAAGGATTAACTGGTCCAAGTGCATTTGCATATAGTAGTGATCAAGTTGCTCCAGTTAAGGTAATATCTGATTTTGCTAAAGATCACCCAGCTTTAATTTTGAAAGTAGGGATTGTTGATGGAGATAAAGCTGATCAAGCTAAGTTAGCTGAATATGCTGCATTACCATCTCGTGACCAACTTTTAACTATGTTAGCTGGTGGAATGATTGGAATTGTAAGAGATTTATCTATTTGTTTAGATTTATATAGTAAACAAAAAGAAGAAGAAAAATAAAAAAATAAAATATAGGAGGATATGAAAATGGCTAAATTAACAAAAGAAGATTTTATCAGTAGTTTAAAAGAAATGAATTTATTAGAAATTAAGGAATTAGTTGATGCAATGAAGGAAGAGTTTGGTGTTGATCCATCAGCTGTTGCTGTTGCAGCACCTGCTGCTGGAGGAGCTGAAGCTAGTGCCGCTCCAAGTACAGTTACTGTATCAATTGCTGATGCAGGAGCTGCTAAAGTTGCTGTAATTAAAATTGTTAAAGAAATTACTGGTTTAGGATTAAAAGAATCTAAGGATATTGTTGATAACAAAGGTGTTGTTAAAGAAAATATTCCTACTGCTGAGGCTGATGAAATCAAAGCTAAGCTTGAAGAAGCTGGAGCTACTGTAGAAGTTAAGTAATTTAACTTCTTTTTTTTATAATTTTAATGTGTTATAATCTTATTAACAATAAGGTGGTTATTTATGAATGAAAAGGATAGTAATTTGATTTCAATTAGTAAAAAAATTAAGAAAAGAGATATTTATGTTGATTCTGATAATATGGATAGTTTAATTGATGATATTGTTATGAATTTTGAAATTATTGGAAAAAGTTTAAATGATGTAGAGTCTATTCTCAATAAATCTATCTATAAAAAAATTTTTGAGGGAAATGACATTGAAAAAGTTTTAAATTTATGTAAGGATTTCTCGTTTTTAGTTGATAGAAACTTAAAAGTTAGTAGTAATCTTGAAACTAAATATAATTTTAGTGTTAAAGATTATGATATTAATCAATTAAATGAAAGAATTGATATACTAGAAAGAAAAATTGATTTGATTACTGAAATTGGTGGTGTTTCTAATGACTAAAGATAAAGAAAAAAGTAAATTTATTTCTTGCTTGAATGGTGATATTTTAAAAGTTAAAAAATCTTTAAATAATATTAGGAATGATATTGAAAAAATAGAAAATGGTGATGGTACTAATCCATATTGGAATGGGGAATTGGCTTATTCAAGTTTAAAACAATTGATTGATCAATATAATAAAGATGTCAAAATTGTTTCCAAGCTTGAAAAAATTTTAATTAATTATAAATAAATTATTGACATTAATTTTATTTAGTATATAATTAGTTTATAACCTAGATAATGTATGGTGTGAGTATGTTATTACTTTACGGGGTAATATATTTATATTGGATTTTGTATGTTGAAAAATATACATGCCCGGTTGGTACATTTTACCGTTTAGGATAGGCTTTGATAGTCTTATAAAATAAGTGGTTTATTGCGGTTAGGTTAGTGTAATCTTGAGAGAAAGAAAACTCTTGTGATAAGTGCATTTTTTAAGATACTGATAATATTTTAATTAGTGCTTGAAACTCGATAGATATGTTAAAACATATCTATTTTTTTATATTCTATTAATTTTATTTTGAGAGTATATGATTTAGTTGCTGTTGTTTTATATGTATTAAATATTATTTTATTTTTTAATTTAAATTAATATATATTTTTTTCTTGACTTTTTATTATATGTTATGTATAATAATTATACTAATAGATAAAGATATTTATTAATTTATTATTTTATTTAGATAAAATAATATTTAATGATTTAATTAAAAATCTTATCATGCTATTAGGAAGGTTACATTTAAGAAGGAAAACTTATGATAAAATAGACGGCTAAACTTACTACGATTGAGTGAGGCTTCCTAAAAACCAATTGAGATTATTTCTTTATCAGAGAAATAATTAAAATAAAAGTATTTTATGAATGAAGTTATTCTTTAATATTTTTGAAATGTGGTATGATCGTTGCATATTACATTTTTTTTGTTAAAAAATAAAAAAAGTGTTGACTTCTTTTTTACACTGATGTATTATATGTTTCGAAAGGAAGAAAACTGGGTATTTTTTGCATTGTTTTCTTCTTCTTTTTTATTTTGGTGATGTTATGGGACAGTATTTTGATAATGATATTAATTTACCTAGTAAAATAAAAAGGACTGAATCTTTTATTTTGAATAAAAAATTTATTTTTTATACAGATAATGGTGTTTTTTCAAAAGACGGTTTGGACTTTGGCAGTAGACTTCTTCTTGAATCAATCCCGCTTGGAGAAGTTGGAGGCAAAGTTCTAGATATGGGTTGTGGTTATGGAGTATTAGGAATTGTACTTAATAAGATTGCTTCTTGTGAAGTTGATATGTGTGATGTTAATTTACGAGCTTTGCATCTTGCTAAAAGAAATACAAAGGAAAATAGTTGTTCTTCAATTAATGTATTTGAAAGCAATTGTTATGAAAATGTTGATTCCAAATATTCTACTATTATTACTAATCCTCCAATAAGGGCTGGTAAGAAGATTGTTTATGATATTGTGATGAATGCTAAGAACTACTTAAATGATAATGGAAAGCTTTTTTTAGTAGTTCGTAAAGAGCAAGGTGCTAAATCATTAATGTCAGATTTGAAAAAAAATTATATAGTTGAAGTTATTGCAAAGAAAAAGGGTTTTTTCGTTATTAAATGTAGTTTATAATTGACTGGATTAGTTAAGTTTGCTATTAATATATTTTGCAATGTTAATTCAATGAGAAAAAATTATTTGTGGGGTGAAAAATTGTGTCATATAAAATAGTTAAAAGTGGTGACTATAGAGAAAGAAGAAATTTCTCAAGAATTAGAAAAACATATGAATTAAAAGATTTGCTTGAAATTCAGAAAAAATCATATAATTGGTTTATTAATGATGGTATAAAAGAAGTATTTAATGACTTATTCCCAGTAGAGAATTTTTCAGGAACATTATCTCTTGAATTTGGTGATTATCATTTTGATGAACCTAAATATTCAATTAGGGAGAGTAAGAATCGCGAATCTACTTATGCTGCACCTTTAAGAGTAGAAGTTCGTTTATTTAATCGTGAAACTGGTGAAGTCAAGGAACAAGAAATTTTCTTGGGTGATATGCCTTTAATGACAGATTCAGGAACTTTTGTTATTAATGGAGCTGAACGTGTTATTGTTTCACAATTAGTTAGATCTCCAAGTGTTTATTTTAATCGTGAGATTGATAAAAATGGTAGGGAATTAATTACTAATCAAATTATACCAAATCGTGGAACTTGGTTGGAGTTTGAAACAGATGCAAGAGATGTCCTTTATGTTAGAATTGATAGAACGAGAAAAGTTCCTATTACAACATTACTTAGAGCATTTGGTTTATCAAGTGATGATGATATTTTTAAATTATTTGGAGAAGATGATTATTTAAAAAATACAATTGCTAAAGATTCTACTAAGAATACTGATGAAGCTTTAATTGAAATATATGAAAAGTTAAGACCAGGTGAACCTGCTACACTTGATTCTTCAAAAAATCAAATTATAACAAGATTCTTTGATGAATTTAGATATGATTTATCTAAAGTTGGTCGTTATAAGTTTAATAAGAAATTAAATGTAACAGATAGATTACTTGATCAAGTTTTAGCTGAGGATATTGTAGTTGATGGTAAAGTTGTTTTTGAAAAAGGTACAAAAATTACTAAAGCTAATATTAAAGAATTGAATGAAGTATTTAAGTCTGGCTATGGAGTAGAAGAAGCTATTGTAAATGAAGAACTTGATTCTTTTAATAAAATTCAAGTTGTAAAAATACAAGATCCAAGTGATAAAAAGAAAAACTTGATTGTAATTGGTAATGATCAAAGCCTTGATGTTAAAAGATTAACTATATCTGATGTTTATGCTGCTGTTTCTTATTATTTGAATTTACTACATGGTGTTGGTAATTTTGATGAAATTGATCATTTAGGAAATAGACGTGTCCGTCAAGTTGGAGAATTACTACAAAATCAATTTAGAATTGGTGTTTCTAGAATGGAGAGAGTTATTCGTGAGAGAATGACTACTCAAGTTATGGAAGAGGTTACTCCAAAGACATTAATTAATATTAGACCTGTTACGGCTGCTATGAAAGAATTCTTTGGTAGTTCTCAATTATCTCAATTCATGGACCAAACTAATCCAATAGCTGAATTAACTAATAAAAGGAGATTATCTGCTTTAGGACCAGGTGGACTTTCTCGTGATAGAGCTGGTGTTGAAGTTCGTGATGTTAACCCTTCACATTATGGTAGAATTTGTCCAATTGAATCTCCTGAAGGACCTAACATAGGATTAATTACTTCTTTAGCAAGTTATGCTAAAATTGATGAATATGGATTTATAATGACTCCATATAGAAAGGTTATTAATTCACAGATTACTGATGAAGTAGAATATTTAACTGCTGATGAAGAAATGGATTATATTATTTCTGAATCAACTGTTGGTACTGATGAAAATAATAATATAATTGATGAACAAGTTAATGCTCGTTTTCGTGGAGAAAACATTTTGGCTAAACCAGAAAATGTTGATTATATTGATGTAAGTCCACAACAAGTTGTTTCTATTACTACAAGTTGTATTCCATTCCTTGAACATGATGATGCTACTCGTGCTTCAATGGGAGCAAACATGCAACGTCAGGCAATGCCTTTAATTAAGACTGAGGCTCCACTTGTTGGAACTGGAGTTGAATATATTGCAGCAAAAGATTCTGGTGTTGAAATTATTGCTAAAAAGGATGGTATTGTTGAATATGTTGACGCTAAGAAAGTCGTTGTTAAAACAAAAGACGGAAAAGATACTTATGAACTTGCTAATTTCGAATTAGCTAACTCTAGTATTTGTTCTCATCAAAGACCTATTGTTCATGTAGGAGATAAAGTAATTGCTGATAAGACTGTTCTTGCTGATGGAAATTCTACTGATAAAGGTGAACTTGCTTTAGGTAAAAACATGACAATTGCTTTTATGACATTTAATGGATATAACTATGAAGATGCTGTTATCTTAAATGAAAATCTTGTAAAAGATGATAAATTTACTTCTCTACATCTAGAGGATTATGAGATGCAATGTCGTGAAACTAAATTAGGTCCTGAGGAAATTACTCGTGATATTCCTAATGTTAGTGAAGACGCTAGACGTAATCTTGATGCTAATGGTATTGTTGCTATTGGTACTGAAGTTAGAGAAGGAGATATTTTAGTTGGTAAAGTTACTCCTAAAGGAATGGCTGAACTTTCTTCAGAAGAAAAGTTATTACATGCAATATTTGGTGAAAAGACTCGTGAAGTTAGAGATACTTCTTTACGTGTTCCACATGGTGGAGATGGTATTGTTCATGATATTAAGATTTATACAAGAAAAGATAATGATGAGTTACCAGCTGGTGTTAGTAAAGTAATTCGTGTATATATTATTCAAAAACGTAAGATTCAAGTTGGAGATAAAATGAGTGGACGTCATGGAAATAAAGGTGTAATTTCTTTAATACTTCCACAAGAAGATATGCCATATTTACCAGATGGTACTCCTGTTGATATTATGTTAAATCCACAAGGTGTTCCTTCTCGTATGAACTTTGGTCAGATTCTTGAATTACATATGGGTATGGCTGCAAAAAAACTTGGAGTACATATTGCAACTCCAGTATTCGATGGAGCTAGTATTCAAGATATTCAAGATATGATGAAAGAAGCAGGAATGGATGAAGATGGAAAAACTGTTTTATATGATGGACGTACTGGAGAACCATTTGATCATAGAATAGCAGTTGGTGTTATGTATATGATTAAATTGCATCACATGGTTGATGATAAACTTCATGCTCGTGCTACAGGCCCTTATTCATTGGTTACACAACAGCCACTTGGTGGTAAAGCTCAATTTGGTGGTCAGAGATTTGGTGAAATGGAAGTTTGGGCATTATATGCATATGGTGCTGCTCATACATTGCAAGAAATGATGACTATTAAATCAGACGATGTTGTTGGACGTGTTAAAGCATATGAATCAATTATTAAGGGACATGAAGTCGATGAACCAGGCGTTCCAGAGTCATTCCGTGTTTTAATGAAAGAATTCCAAGCTTTAGGATTAGATGTTTCAATTATTAATGATGAAGGAAAAACTTTAGAATTAAAAGAAATGGAAGATGCAGAAGACAAAGAAGATTTTAATATGAGTATAGAAGAAGTTGAGGAATCTCCTGCTAAAGAAGTGGTTGATGAACCAACTAATAATGATTATGATGAAAATGAGCAAGATGATGAATTTGAAGATCTTGATGATATTGAGGAACCAGATAATTTTGATGATATAGATGAGGAAGGAGCTGATATTTAATGATAGATGTTAATAAGTTTTCAGCATTAAAAATCGGAATAGCTTCTCCAGAAAAGATTCGTGAATGGTCATATGGTGAAGTAAAAAAACCAGAAACAATTAATTATCGTACTCTAAGACCGGAAAGAGATGGACTTTTCTGTGAAAAAATATTTGGACCTACAAAAGATTATGAATGTGCATGTGGAAAATATAAGCGAGTTAGATATAAAAATATAGTATGTGATAGATGTGGAGTTGAAGTTACTCGTGCAAAAGTTCGTCGTGAACGTATGGGACATATTGAACTTGCAACTCCTGTATCTCATATTTGGTTCTTTAAGGGTGTTCCTTCAAGAATGGGACTTGTTCTTGATATGAGTCCTAGAGATTTGGAAGAAGTATTATATTTTGTTAGTTATGTAGTAATTGACAAAGGAAATACGCCACTTGAGAATAAGCAAACATTATCAGAAAAAGAATATCGTGCATATTATGAAAAATATGGTACTGGATTCAAAGTTGGTATGGGTGCTGAAGCTATTAAGGAATTATTAAAGAATGTAGATCTAAAGAAGGAAATAGATGAGATTGAAAAAGAACTTGATAGTGCTCAAGGACAAAAAAGAACTAGATTATTAAAAAGATTAGATGTATTGAATGCATTTTATGAGTCAGGTAATAAGCCTGAATGGATGATATTAGATTGTATTCCTGTTATTCCACCAGAACTTCGTCCAATGATTCAACTAGATGGTGGTAGATTTGCAACATCTGATTTAAATGATTTATATAGACGTGTAATTAATCGTAATAATCGTTTGAAAAAACTTATTGATTTAGGTGCTCCTGGAATTATTATTCAAAATGAAAAACGTATGCTTCAAGAGGCTGTTGATGCTTTATTTGATAATGGTCGTCGAGGTAGAAGTGTTACAGGAGCAGGAAATCGTCCTTTAAAATCAATTTCTAGTATGTTAAAAGGTAAACAAGGTCGTTTCCGTCAAAACTTATTAGGAAAACGTGTTGATTATTCTGGACGTTCAGTTATTGTAGTTGGTCCTTCATTAAAAATGTATCAATGTGGTATTCCAAAGGAAATGGCTCTTGAATTATTTAAACCATATGTTATTAATGGTTTGGTAAGTAAAGATATTGCACATAATATTAAAGCTGCAAAGAGATTGATTGATAATCAAGATCCTGTAGTTTGGGATATAGTTGAAGAAGCAATCAAAGAACATCCTATACTTCTAAATCGTGCGCCAACTCTTCATAGACTTGGTATTCAAGCTTTTGAACCAGTTTTAGTTGGTGGTAAGGCAATTCGTTTGCATCCATTAGTATGTCCTGCTTTTAATGCTGACTTTGATGGTGATCAGATGGCTGTTCACTTACCTTTATCAGAAGAGGCACAAGCTGAAGCAAGATTATTGATGCTTGGTTCAAATAATATTTTAAAACCATCTAGTGGTGATCCAATTGTTACTCCATCACAGGATATGGTTTTAGGTAATTATTATATTACTATGGAAAAAGCTGGAGAAGATGGAGAAGGAAGAGTATTTAAGAATACAAATGAGGCTTTGATGGCATATGAGAGACGTGAGATTACCCTTCATACTCGTATTGCTGTGCCAGTAGATTCATTTAGACATAAATTATTTACTGAGAATCAAAAAGGAAAATATCTTGTAACTACTGTTGGTAAGATTAAATTTAATGAGATTTTACCTGATACATTTGCATATATTAATGAACCAACAGATGAAAATATTAATAATATTACACCTAATAAGTATTTCTTAGAGAAGGGTTCTAATATTCCAGAAGAAATTAAAAAGATGGATTTGGTTAAACCTTTTATTAAGAATACTTTGGAGAAAGTAATTGCTCAAGTATTTAAAAGATATAAAACTACTGAGACTTCTACAATGCTTGATAAATTAAAAGACTTAGGTTTTTATTATTCAACAATTGCTGGTGTTACTGTTAGTATGTCTGATGTTGAGACTAGTTCTAAAAAGGGCGAGATTATTGCTGAAGCTCAAAAGTTTGTTGATAAAATTAATAAACAATATAAACGTGGTTTAATAACAGAAGAAGAAAGATATAATAAAGTTGTTGAGACATGGAATGGTGCTAAGGATAAGGTTCAAGCTGAACTAGAAGAAATTTCTAATACTGATGTTGATAATCCAATATTTATGATGATGCATTCTAAGGCACGTGGTAATATTTCTAACTTTACTCAAGTTGCTGGTATGCGTGGCTTGATGGCAAAACCAGATGGATCTTCTGTTGAAATTCCAGTTTTATCAAACTTTATTGAAGGATTATCTGTAGCTGAATTCTTCTTATCTACTCATGGTACTCGTAAAGGTTTAGCTGATACAGCTTTAAAAACGGCTGATTCTGGATATTTAACTCGTCGTTTAGTTGATGTATCACAAGATATAATTGTTAGAGAAAAAGATTGTGGTACTGATCAAGGAATGGTTGTTAGAGACTTTATTAATGAAAAGACTGGTGCTGTAATTGAAAGTTTAAAAGATCGTATTATTGGTAGATTTGCTAATAAAAAAATTATTAATCCAGTGACTAAAGAAGTAATAGTTGATAAGTTACAAATGATTACAGAGTCACTTGCTGATAAGATAGTTGATGCTGGTATTAAAGAAGTTGAAATTAGAAGCATTCTTACTTGTGCAACAGAAAATGGTGTATGTCAAAAATGTTATGGACGTAATTTAGCAACAGGTAACTTAGTTGAAATTGGTGAAGCTGTTGGTGTTATGGCTGCCCAATCAATTGGTGAACCTGGTACACAACTTACTATGCGTACATTCCATACTGGTGGTGTTGCTGGTGTTGAAGATATTACTCAAGGTCTTCCTCGTGTTCAAGAGTTATTTGAAGCACGTAATCCAAAAGGAAAAGCAACTATTGCAGAAATTGATGGTACTATTTCTAAGATTAAAGAAGACCATGGTAAATATAAAATTAGTATTACTAATAAATTAGAAACAAAAGAACATGTTACTAATTATGGTGCTAAGTTATGTGTTGAAAAAGGTGATGAAGTTCACTGCGGTGATAAATTAACTGAAGGTGCAGTTAGCCCTAAGGAATTACTTGCTGTGACTGACCCTATAACAACTCAAGAATATATATTAAAAGAAGTACAATATACTTATCGTTCTCAAGGTGTTGATATTTCAGATAAACATATTGAAATAATTGCTCGTAGAATGATTAGTAAGATTAGAATTGTTGATGGTGGAGATACTAAGTTCTTACCTGGAAGTTTAGTTAATTTTCATGAGTTTACTGAAGGAAATAAAGATGCTATTATTAATGGTAAAAAGCCAGCTCTTGGAAAACCAATTTTACTTGGTATTACTAAAGCTGCACTTGAAACAGATTCATTCTTATCTGCTGCTTCATTCCAAGAGACAACTCGTATTTTAACAGATGCTGCTATTAGAGGAAAAGTTGATCATTTACATGGACTTAAAGAAAATGTTATTATTGGTAAACTAATTCCTGCTGGTACTGGTTTAAAAAACTATAGAGATGTTGATTACGAATTAAAAAGTAAATTTATGGATGAAGAGCCTCTAGAACAATTAGAAGATCAATTTATGGAGTAGAGAATCTACTCCTTTTTCTTTACTTTTTTTTTTGAATCTTGTATCATATTATTGTAGGTGATTATATGAAGAAATTAAATAATAGAGGTTTTGAGATATCTACAATGATTGGATTTATGGTTGGTCTTGTAATTGCTTTAATTGCTGTTGTTGCACTATCTATTCATTATGGAGTAGGACGTATTTAAACTTTTATAAAATATCTAAATAAATTGTTGACTTTTTGATATATATCATGATATATTAACAATGCTGATTAATTGCTTTGCTTTGGCAAAGTTTTATTTAAAAGGTAAAATGATACACCTGGATATGTGTAAAGAAAGGAGATTGATTTAATGCCTACAGTTAACCAATTGGTTCATAACAAGCGTAAGAATAAAGTTAGAAAAAGTAAAGCACCTGTACTTGGTGTTGGCTTAAACACAATTAAGCATAAAGCAACTGATACTAACTCTCCTCAAAAGCGTGGAGTTTGTACTCGTGTTGGAACTAAAACACCTAAGAAACCAAACTCTGCATTACGTAAATATGCTCGTGTTCGTCTTTCTAATGGAAAAGAAGTTGATACTTATATTCCTGGAATTGGACACAATCTACAAGAGCATAGTGTTGTACTAATTCGTGGTGGTCGTGTTAAGGATCTTATTGGAGTTCGTTATCATATTATACGTGGTACATTAGATACTGCCGGAGTCAAGGATCGTAAACAAGGCCGTAGTAAATATGGTGCAAAAAAAGGTAAGTAAAAATTGTAATTATTAATTGAAGGGAGGATAAAAAATGCGTAAGAGACGTGCTGCAAAAAGAAGTATTTTACCAGATCCAATATATAAGTCACAAGTAGTTGCTAAACTAATTAATACTATTATGTTAGATGGTAAAAAAGGAACAGCTCAAAGTATAGTTTATGAAGCATTTAATACAGTTAACAAAAAAACAGGAAAAGATGCTTTAGAAGTATTTAATGATGCTATGGAAAATATTAAGCCTCAACTTGAAGTTAAGAGTCGTCGTGTTGGTGGTTCTAACTATCAAGTTCCAGTTGAGGTTACACCTGCGAGAAGTCAAGCTTTAGCACTTAGATGGTTGACAAAGTATTCTCGTGAACGTGGTGGAAAAGGAATGGCTGATAATTTAGCTAATGAAATTATCGATGCATCTAATGGTACTGGTAGTGCCGTTAAGAAACGTGAAGATACTCATAGAATGGCTGAAGCTAATAAGGCTTTTGCTCATTATAGATGGTAGAAAGGAGAAAATATGGCAAGAGATACGTCTATAGAAAAGACTAGAAATATTGGAATTATGGCTCATATTGATGCTGGTAAAACAACAACAACGGAAAGAATTCTTTTCTTGACAGGTAGAATCCATAAGATTGGTGAAACTCATGATGGAGAATCTCAAATGGACTGGATGGATCAAGAAAAGGAAAGAGGTATTACAATTACTTCTGCTGCTACGACTTGTCATTGGAATGGATATCGTTTAAATATTATTGATACTCCAGGACACGTAGATTTTACTATTGAAGTACAAAGATCTTTAAGAGTTCTTGATGGTGCAGTTGCATTACTTGATGCTAATGCTGGTGTTGAGCCTCAAACTGAAACAGTTTGGAGACAAGCAAATGAGTATAATGTACCTAGAATGATTTGTGCAAATAAAATGGAAAAAATTGGTGCCGATTTTTATATGTCATTACAAACTTGTATTGATAGACTTGGTGCTAATGTTGCTGCTATTGAATTACCAATAGGAGCTGAAGATCATTTTACAGGTATTATTAACTTAGTTAATATGAAAGCCTATATGTTTGATGGAAAAGAAGATGAATTAATGGAAGAAGTTGAAATTCCTGATGACATGAAAGAAAAGGCTGATGAATATAGAAATAAATTAATTGAAGCTGTTGCTGAATATGATGATGAATTTATGGAAAAATATTTGGACGGAGCTGAAATTACTAATGATGAACTTAAGAAAGTCATCCGTAAAGCTACATTAACATCAGAGTTTTTCCCTATGCTTTGTACAGATGCTTTAGGAAATAAGGGAGTACGTTTATTGCTTGATGCTATTACTGATTATATGCCTGCTCCATCTGATATTGCATCAATTGTATGCCAAGATATGGATGGAAAAGAAGATGTTAGACATCCAAGTGATAGTCAACCATTCTCAGCACTTGCTTTTAAAGTTATGACTGATCCTTTTGTTGGAAGATTAACTTTCTTTAGAGTTTATTCTGGTCACTTATCAAGTGGGTCTTATGTTTTAAATTCAACAAAAAATACAAAAGAAAGAATTGGTCGTATTCTTCAAATGCATGCTAATGATCGTAAGGAAATCAGTGAAGTATATACTGGAGATATTGCTGCAGCTGTTGGACTTAAAAATACAACAACAGGAGATACTCTATGTGATGAAAAGAAACCTATTATTCTTGAAAGCTTAGATGTTCCAGAACCTGTTATTCAGTTAGCTGTTGAACCTAAATCAAAAGCTGATCAAGCAAAAATGGCACTTGCTTTACAAAAACTTGCTGAAGAAGATCCTACATTTAAAGTTCATACTGATCATGAAACTGGACAAACAGTTATTGCTGGTATGGGTGAATTGCATCTTGATGTTTTAGTAGATCGTATGAGACGTGAATTTGGAGTTGAACTAAATGTTGGTGCTCCACAAGTAGCTTATCGTGAAACAATTAAAAAGGCTGGAGACTGTGAAGGAAAATATATTAAACAATCAGGTGGACGTGGACAATATGGTCATGTTTGGGTTAAATTTGAACCAAATCCTGATAAAGGATATGAGTTCGTTGACCAAATCGTTGGTGGTGTTGTTCCTCGTGAATATATTCCAGTTGTTGATAAGGGATTACAAGAAGCTATGCAAACTGGTATTCTTGCAGGATATCCAATGATAGATGTTAAAGCTACTTTATTTGATGGTTCATATCATGATGTTGATTCTAATGAAATGTCATTTAAAGTTGCTGCTAGCTTAGCACTTAAAGAAGCAAAGAATAAGTGTAATCCTGTTTTACTTGAACCAATTATGAAAGTTGATGTAACTACTCCAGAAGAATATTTTGGTAATGTTATGGGTGATTTAACATCTCGTCGTGGTAAACCACTTGGTCAAGAAACTCAAGGTAATGCTATTAAACTTAGTGCTATGGTTCCACTTTCAGAAATGTTTGGATACGCTACTAACTTGCGTTCAAATACACAAGGTAGAGCTACATTTGTAATGTTCCCAGATCATTATGAAGAAGTTCCAAAAAATATTGCTGAAGAAATAATTAAAAAGAGTGGAAATTAATTAAAAATGTATCAAAATAGTTGAAAGTTTTTCAATTATTAGATAAAATATATGTTGTAATTAAATAAGGAGGAAATTATTATGGCAAAAGAAAAATTTGATCGTTCAAAACCACATGTTAATATTGGTACTATTGGACACGTAGATCATGGTAAAACTACATTAACTGCTGCTATTACTAAAGTTCTTCATGATGAAGATCCTAAATTAGCAAGTTTTGAAGCCTATGCTGATATTGATAAGGCTCCAGAAGAAAGAGAACGTGGTATTACTATTAATACAGCACACGTTGAATATCAAACTGTTGACCGTGAGGTTAATGGTAAGAAGATTCAAGGTCGTCATTATGCACATGTTGATTGCCCAGGACATGCTGACTATGTTAAAAATATGATTACTGGTGCTGCTCAAATGGATGGAGCAATCTTAGTTATTGCTGCTACTGATGGACCTATGGCACAAACTCGTGAACATATTTTACTTGCTCGTCAAGTTGGAGTACCTAAAATGGTTGTTTTCATGAATAAGTGTGATATGGTTGATGATCCAGAATTATTGGATTTAGTTGAAATGGAAATTCGTGACTTATTAAATGAATATGGTTACGAAGGAGATGAAACTCCAATTATTCGTGGTTCAGCATTAAAGGCTCTTGAGGGAGATGAAAAATGGGTTCCTGCAATTAAAGAATTATTAGATGCAGTTGATACTTGGATCCCAACACCTCAAAGAGATAATGATAAACCATTCTTAATGAGTATTGAAGACGTATTTACAATTACTGGTCGTGGTACTGTTGTTACTGGACGTGTTGAACGTGGTACATTAAAACTTAACGATGAAGTTGAAATTGTTGGTATTAAGCCAACTAAGAAGACTGTTGTTACTGGAATTGAAATGTTCCGTAAACAATTAGACTTTGCTGAAGCAGGAGATAATGCTGGTGTATTATTACGTGGTATTGCTCGTGAAGAAGTTGAAAGAGGACAAGTTCTTGCTAAACCTGGAACTGTTACTCCACATCATAAATTTAAAGGACATGTTTACATCTTAAGTAAAGAAGAAGGTGGACGTCATACTCCATTCTTCAATAACTATCGTCCACAATTCTATTTCAGAACTACTGATGTTACTGGTGTAATTACTTTACCAGAAGGAACTGAAATGGTAATGCCTGGAGATAATGTTGATATGTCAGTTGAATTAATTCATTCAATCGCTCTAGAACAAGGTACTAAATTCTCTATTCGTGAAGGTGGACGTACTGTTGGTGCTGGAAGCGTAACTGAGATTGTTGAATAATTAATGATAATAAGGACTATATTTTTAGTCCTTTTTATTTTGAATGTTTTAGTATATATAAAAAACTGAAATTTAATATAAAATTTCAGCTATTTATGAATTATAGTTATAAGTATTATTTTAATATTTATTTTTTAAATTTTGTATACAAGTTATATGAAAAATTATTTAATATTATATCAAATTCTCCTATGTATTCTGTTACTATTGCATTAAAACCTAATTTAGATTCATTTAATCCACTATATTTATTTTTCTTTTCAAATTCTCCAACTATTGCATTTAAATTCAAATATTTTAGTCCAGCATCATTATAATCATTAATTAATTTCCATCTCATAAGATCAATTGCATTTAGATATCCATATTCTTCATCAATACCTTCACTAAATATATATGCTGCATTGTCATATTTAATGACCATTACTCCTCCTATTACTATACCATTTGGATTATTTTTAAGTAATTCTGTCGCAACTAATAGACTGTTTTTATAACTTGTAATTAATTTATCGGAAGTCATTTTTTTATTTAAATAGATATTTCTTTCTTTTTCATCTAAATTCATATCTTGCACTTTTTCTGCAAGCATACCATTATATTCAACTTCTTTTTCATAATTTCTTCTACTTGTTATAACAAATTTTTCTGTATTTATTTTTGCGTAATACACATCTATACTTGATTCAAAACTTAAAACCATTTGTTTATAAAAAGATAGTGGTTTTTTATCTTTTTTACCAGCAAATTGATATAATTTATTTACACTTTTTGTTTCATCTTTTACTACGTCAATACCACTATTCATTGACCTTCTAATTTTATTTCTTGTTCTTTTATCAAGTTTTGCAAATATTTCCTCTTTATTTTTTTGAAGTAATATTAGAGCTTCCCAACGAGGTTTCTCTGTTTCAAAATATAAGTTCTTTCCTTTATATGAGAAACCGGCTTTTCTAAGATTGTTTATTATTTCTGTTCCTTTGTTATTAATATTTATTATATTTCCTTCTTTATTTCTTATAGTTAGTGGAATATATGGATCGATTCTTAAAAGCATAAAGCCTTGTTTTCCTAGAACATTTTTAAGTTTATCAACTAATTCATCAATAGCTTCTTTATTTTCATAATTAAATAGTATTCCTCGTGGAGCATATGCTATTTTGTATTTCATAAATACTTCTTTATATATTATTAATGTTGCTCCTACTAATTTATTGTATTCATTTACAATACCTATGTAGTTTGTTTTGTATCCAAATTTACTCATTACGTTGGCATACATAGAACTTTGAAAATAGTTTCTATATATATGTGATGATGCAAATTTATCAAACTGTGATGAGCTTAATTTTACTATTTTCATTTATACCTACTTCCTATCATAGCTATATTATATCATATAAAAAAAGTGTCTTTCAATATAGTTTATTTTATATTTTGTGTTGTTTCATTATTTACTTAAGTGTTATAATTATCTTGTTATTAATGATTGGAGGATTTTATGAAGATAAAGGATGTTATTGGACGTGAAATATTAGATTCACGTGGTAATCCAACTGTAGAAGTTGATGTTGTATTAGAAAATGGTGTTATGGGTAGAGCTGCTGTTCCGTCTGGAGCATCTACTGGAGAAAGAGAAGCTTTAGAATTACGTGATGGTGGAGAAAGATTTGGTGGAAAAGGTGTATTAAAAGCAGTTGCTAATGTCAATGGACCATTACGTGATTTAGTTATTGGAATGGATGCAAGTAAACAGAAGGAATTAGATTATGCAATGATTGAATTAGATGGAACCGAGACTAAATCTAAATTTGGTGCTAATGCTATACTTGGTATTTCTATGGCTGCTATGAAGGCTAGTGCTAATAATGAGAATAAGCCTTTATATCGTTATGTTGGTGATGGAATTGTATTACCTAGACCAATGATGAATATAATAAATGGAGGAGCTCATGCTGATAATAAACTTGATTTTCAAGAGTTTATGATTATTCCTGAACGTGATTCTATTCATGAGAGAGTAAGAGTTGGAGCTGAGGTTTTTCATGCTTTAAAGAAAGTGTTAAATGAAAAGGGACTTTCAACTGGTGTTGGAGATGAAGGTGGATTTGCTCCTGACTTACAATCAAATACTGAGGGATTTGAGCTTATAATTGAAGCAATAAAAAGAGCTGGTTATGTTCCAGGCAAAGATGTTTCTTTAGCAATCGATGTTGCAGCTAGTGAATTTTATAAAGATGGAAAATATAATTTAGTAGGAGAGGGAAGAAGTTTAACTACTAGTGAATTAATTGATTTCTTTGAAGAATTAGTTAATAAATATCCAATTATTTCTATTGAAGATCCAGTTGATGAAAATGATTGGGAAGGATTTGCTGAAATTACTAAGAGACTTGGAGATAGGATTCAATTAGTAGGTGATGATTTATTTGTAACTAATAAGAAATGTTTACAAAAAGGAATAGATATGCATGCTGGTAATGCAATTCTATTAAAAGTAAATCAAATTGGTACAATTACTGAGACACTTGAAACAATCGAACTTGCTAGAAATAATGGATATGCTACTATTATTTCACATAGATCTGGAGAAACTGAAGATACAACTATTGCTGATTTAGCAGTAGGATTAAATCTAGGTCAAATAAAAACTGGATCTATGTCTAGAACAGATAGAATTTGTAAATATAATCAATTAATGAGAATTGAAGAAGAAATTAATAATAATAAATAATTTGACAATATTTATAATTTATTGTAATATAAAGAAAATTTAAATCCATGAAAAGAACATGATTAAGTAAGCTCTTATATAAAGTGAGTTAAGGATAGTGAGAACTTAATAATAATCTTATTTAATTCCTATCTTTTTGGAGAAACAATGTTTCCGGTGATGCTTTACCGTTATAAATTAAAGTTAAAATAAGGATGGTACCGTGCATTTGCACTCCTTTGGTATCATTCTTTTTATTTGGAGGTTAGTATATGAAATTAAGTCATAGTTATTTTGTAACTAAAAAAGAAGATTTAAAAGATGAAGAGTGTACTAGTGCTAATTTATTAGTTAGAGCTGGTATGATTAAAAAAATAGGTAGTGGAATTTATGCTTTTTTACCAATAGGATTAAAAGTATTTAGAAAGATTGAGAATATAGTTAGAGAAGAAATGGATAATATTGGTTCTCAAGAACTTGTTATGCCTAGCTTATTACCGGAAGAGTATTATATAGATAGTGGTAGACGTGATACTTTTGGTGATGATATGTTTGCATTGAAAGATAGAATAGGAAGAAGTTATGTCCTAGGACCAACACATGAGGAATTATTTGTAGAAATATGTCGTGATATGATTAAGTCTTATAAAGATATGCCTATTAGTTTATATCAAATGGCAAATAAATATAGAGATGAACCTCGAAGTAGATATGGTTTGATTAGAACACGTGAGTTTGTTATGAAAGATGCTTATACTTTTGATAAAGATATGGATGGACTAGATAAATCATATAAATTAATGTTTGATGCTTATAAAAGAATATTTGATAGAATTGGAATTAATTATAAAATAGTTAAAGCAGCAACAGGAGCAATGGGAGGATTATTATCTGAAGAGTTTCAAGCTATTACGGATATCGGAGAAGATATTGTAGTTACTTGTACTAATTGTGACTTTTCTTCTAATATTGAAATTTGTGATGTTAATAGTAAAATTATAAAAAGTAAGGAAACAAAAAAGAAAAAAGAATTGTTAAATACTCCTAATTGTGGTACTATTAATGATTTACATGAGAAATATAATATTGATCCTAGAGATACTTGTAAGACTTTAATTTATAAAGTTGATGATAAATTTTATGCTTTCATGATTAGAGGAGATAGGGAAATTAATGAGTATAAGATTTCTAAATTATTAAGGGCAAATAATGTTTTGATGGCTTCAATTGAAGAAGACGAGAAAATTACAAAAGCTAGTGTTGGTTTTGCTGGACCAATTGGTTTGGATATACCTGTTATTATTGATAATGAAGTTTTGTGTATGAAGAATTTCTTAGTTGGAGCAAATAAAACTGATTATCATTATATTAATACTAATTTGGATGATTTTAAGTATGATATGGTTGCTGATATTCGTAATGTTAGTGAAGATGATTTTTGTCCTATTTGTGGACATAAGCTTGATTTTAAGCATGGTATAGAAGTTGGTAATACATTTAAGCTTGGTACTAAGTATTCTGAGTCTATGGGGCTTTATTTTACTGATATTGACAATAAATTAAAACCCGTTTATATGGGATGCTACGGAATTGGTATTGCTAGAATTATGGCAGCTGTTGTTGAACAAAATCATGATGAGAATGGTATTATTTTTCCAAAGGTTATTGCTCCATATGATTTAGCAATCATAATAGTTAATCCTAAAGATGAAAAACAAGTAGAAGTTGCAAATAAATTATATGAAAAATATAGGAAAGAAGGATTAGATGTTATTCTAGATGATAGAAATGTAAGAGCTGGAGTTAAGTTTAAGGATATGGATCTAATTGGAATACCTAAAAGGATAGTTGTAGGTAAAAAAATAGAAGATGGAGTTGTAGAAGTTAAATATAGAGATTCTGATAAGATAGAAAATATTAGTTTATAGTTTTTTCTATATAAATATATTTATTAATTATATTTGATTTTAGTTGATTTGTGTGATATCATAATAATGTTTATTAGACGGAGGGATTAAATGGAAACAGCATTATTGATTATTTCTATTTTATTAATTATTATTGTTTTATTACAAAGTAGTAAATCAGAAGATGGTCCACAAATTATTTCTGGTGGTCAGAGTGAATTATTTTCTAATAGGAAAGAAAGAGGTTCAGAGTTAGTTATTACTCGAATTACGATGGTACTTGGTTTAGCATTCTTTGTTATTTGTTTAGTTTCTATGTTTATTTAAGGACTTAGTCCTTTTTATTTTGTAAATAAATTGTTATATGTAGAAAAATAAAGTATAATATAAGTATATTAGGTAACTATAATGAGGTGTGATTATGAGAGATAGTATAATTAATGTATTAAAAAACTCTGATAGAGCTTTAGATATATATGAATTAAAGGACAAGTTAAATTTAAATACAGCTGATGAGTATAAAGAACTTAGTGATGAATTAAGGAAACTAGAGGATGAAGTAATTGTTTATCATTCAAATAAAGATAAATATATGATGCTTGAAAATAGTCATTTACGTAAAGGTATTATGAGAGCTAATAAAAAAGGGTTTGGTTTTGTTGAAGTTGATGGACTTACTGATGATGTTTATGTTTCTGCTGATAATATGAATGGTGCTATTCATGATGATGTTGTACTTGTTGAAATAACTAGTAAAATGAATATTGATAGAATTGAAGGAAGAGTACTAAAAATTATTGAGAGAAAGATAAAAAGATATATTGGTTTAATTAATTTTGATAAGAATGGTTTAGGCCATATTACTTTGGATGATTCTAAAATAAAATTAAATATAGAAGTCCCTAGGGAAAAAAGTTTGAATGCAGTTGATGGGCATAAGGTAGTAGTGGAAATAGATAAACAGCTTGGAAATAATAGGTGTATTGGTCACGTTGTTGAAATAATAGGCCATGTTAATGATCCAGGTGTTGATATTTTATCTATTGTTTATAAATACAATATTAATGTTGATTTTCCGGATGATGTAAAGGATGAAGTTAGTAAATTACCAATGCAGGTTTATCAAAGTGATTTAGTAGGTCGCCATGATTTAAGAGATGAAATGATTTTTACAATAGATGGTGATGATACTAAGGATATAGATGATGCTATTAGTGTGGACAGACTTCCTAATGGTCATTATAAATTAGGTGTTCATATTGCTGATGTTTCATATTATGTAAAAGAAGGTAGTCCACTTGATAATGAAGCACTTGAAAGAGGTACCAGTGTTTATTTGGTAGACAGAGTTATTCCAATGCTTCCACATGAATTGTCTAATGGTATTTGTTCTTTAAATCCAGGAGTTGATCGTTTAGCAATTTCTTGTGTAATGGAATTTAATGTTGATGGAAAACAATTAAGTTATGAAATATTTCCTAGTGTAATTAGATCTAGAAAGCAAATGACTTATAAAAAAGTTAATAGTATACTTGAAAAAAATATTGTACCGGAAGGATATGAGGAATTTGCTGATAAATTAAGATTAATGGAAGAATTAGCTGTTATACTTAGAAAAGCTAAAGTAAAAAGAGGTTATATTGATTTTGAAGTAGATGAAGCTAAGGTATTAGTAGATGATAAAGGCGTTCCAACTGATGTTGTGTTAAGAGACAGAGGTAAAGGAGAAAAGTTAATTGAAGATTTTATGATTGCGGCTAATGAATGTGTTGCGACTCATATTTATTTTATGAATTTGCCATTCATTTATAGAGTTCATGAATATCCTAAAGAAGAAAAGATTAGAAGTTTTTTAAGTTTTGTTAGTAATTTAGGTTATCATGTTAATGGAAATATAAAAGATGTTAAACCTACGACTATGCAGAAAATTCTTGAGCAATTAAAGGATAAGCCTGAATATAAGATTCTTTCTAGTTTATTACTTAGAAGTATGCAAAAGGCTGTCTATAAACCTGAAAATTTAGGACATTATGGATTAGCTAGTTCTTGTTATACGCATTTTACTTCTCCTATTAGAAGATATCCTGATACAACCGTTCATAGATTACTTAGAACATATTTGTTTGAAGGAAAAGTAGATATGCAAACAATAAATAAGTGGGAAGAAAAATTAGTTTATATTGCAGAACATTCTAGTGAGAGAGAGAGAGCATCAGTTGATTGTGAACGTGAAGTTGATGACATGAAGATGGCTGAATATATGGAAAAGCATATTGGAGAACAATATGAAGGTATGATTTCATCTGTTACAAGTTTTGGTATGTTTGTGGAGTTGGATAATTTAATTGAGGGTCTTGTTCCAATTCGCGATATGAATGATTTCTTCGTTTTTGATGAAGATAGAATGACCTTGACAGGAGAAAAAAGTCATGTAAAATATTCGATAGGTGAAAGAGTTATTGTTAAGGTAGTTAGAGCATCAAAAGAAGAGAAAACAATTGATTTTGAAATAGTAAAAAAAGTAGAAGGTAAGTAGTATGAGTAAGGTAAAGAAGAAAGTTAGAATGAAAAAATCATTTAAAATATTAATTGTAGTTATTTTGATATTTTTATGTGGTGGATATATTATTTTTTCTAATTTTCAATTTACCAATGTTGAAAAAAAAGAAAATGTTGTTGAAAAAAAAGAAGTAAGGAAAACTGCTAAAGATTATAAAGCCAAGGTATTTATGGTTGGAGACGCTTTGATTCATAGTGCAATTTATGAAGATGCTTTAAAAAGTGATGGAACATATGACTTTACTCCAATTTTAGCGGATATTAAACCAATTTCTTCTAAATATGATTTGGCATATTATAATCAGGAAACTGTACTTGGCGGAACGAGTTTAGGACTTTCTAATTATCCTAGATTTAATTCTCCACAGGAAGTGGGAGATGCTTTTGTTGATGCAGGTTTTAATATGGTGTCACTTGCGACTAATCATACTATGGATAAGGGAGAGCAGGGAGTATTAAATTCTGTTGCTTATTGGAAGAGTAAGAGTAATGTTGCTGCATCTGGACAATGGAGTAGTGAAGAAGAAAGGCAAGCCTCTGTTAGTAAAGTACATGAAGTAAATAATATTAAATATGCTTTTATTTCTTATACGATATGGACTAATGGATTGGAACCTCCTGCTGGAAAAGAATACTTAGATAATATTTATTCTCCTGAAAAGGCAAAGGCTGATGTTGAGTCTGTTAGAGATAAGGTTGATTTTGTAATTGTTGCGATGCACTGGGGAACAGAATATTCATTTAATGTAGATGCTAAACAAGAGGAGATAGCTAATTATTTATCAGGATTAGGTGTTGACTTAATAATAGGAGCTCATCCTCATGTAATACAGACTGTTGAATATATAAATAATAATAAAACTTTTGTTATTTATTCATTAGGTAATTTTGTAAGCGATCAAAATGATATAGATAATTTTACTGGTTTAGCTATGGAAGTAACTTTAAATAAGCATGTTGATATAGATAATTCTGTAACTAATAGTGTAATTGAACCGAAGGCTCAACTTATTTATACTACTACAACTAAGATAAGAGGTGTAAATCATAATTTTAAAGTAGTTCCTTATCCAAAATTGACTGATAATGAATTAAATGGTTATACTAATTATTATGAAAAATATAAAAATATTGTCAATGAAAGATATCCTAATTTAGTTTGGGGTTTATCAGGGGAGTGATAGATTTGGAATTTGTTAATAAAAGTGCTAGATTTAATTATTTTGTAATTGATGAGTATGAGGCAGGAATTGTTCTTACTGGTACAGAAATTAAATCTGTTAGAAATGGTTCTTGTAATATAAAAGATTCATATGGAATAATTAGAAAAGGCGAAGTATATTTACTTAATATGTTTATTGGACAATATAAAGAAGGAAATTTATTTAATCATAATGAAACAAGAGATAGGAAATTATTACTTCATAAAAAAGAAATAAAAAAAATAAGTAAAGATATTGATGTTCAAGGATTAACTATTGTTCCTTTAAAGGTTTATTTTAAAGATAGTAAACTTAAAGTTTTAATTGGGGTATGTCGTGGTAAGAAGACTTTTGATAAGAGAGAGACAATTAAAGAGCGTGATATTAAAAGAGATGTAGAAAGAAATTTAAAAAGATATAGTTAATATTATTTATTATGTTGTATTAATACTATAAATGTAATTTAAGATAGATAAAATTATAAATAAAAACAAGTCTTATGACTTGTTTTCTTTATATTTAGATATAAAATATTTATATAGTTCATCACTTTTTTCTTTATCCATAGCTGGTTTATTTTTATATGGATTAACTATTTTTAATTCTTCATATTTTGTAAAACCTAATGTATGGAAAGGTAAGAAGTCTATTCTTTTGATATTTTTAATATTTTTATGTAGAAATTCTGCTAAATTTTCCATATAATCTTTATTATCATTAACCTCTGGTATTATAACTTGTCGTATCCATACATCAACATTAGTTTTATTTAACTGATTTATAAAATTAAAGAATTCGTCTAATTCATCTTTTCTTGTTATATCTAGATAACTTTCTTTTGTGATAGCTTTTATGTCTAATAGAACCATATCAATATTTTCTAATAGTTCTTTATAATTCCCATTTCCAATACCAGCAGTATCTATGGCAATATGAATGTTTTCTTTTTTTAATTTTTTACAAATACTTACTAAAAAATCGTATTGTAGTAATGGTTCTCCACCTGAGAATGTTACGCCACCATTATTTTTAAAATAAGGTTTATTCCGAAGAATTTTTTTTAATAGTTCTTCTTCGGAATAATTATTTTCTTTTTTTAACCATGTTTCTGGATTATGACAAAATTTACATCTTAGTTTGCAACCATTTAAAAATATTACTGTTCTAATACCAGGACCATCAACTAAGCCAAATGTTTCAATTGAGTTTACTGATGCTTCCATATTACATTTTCTCGTGGAATGTTCTTGAGATTACTTCTTCTTGTTGTTTTCTTGTTAGTTTATTAAATCTTACAGCATAGCCTGATACTCTAATTGTTAATAGTGGGTATTTATCTGGATTATTCATGGCGTCTATTAATGTTTCTCTATTTAAGACATTAACATTTAAGTGGTGAGCTCCTTGTCCAAAATATCCATCCATTAATTGAACTAAGTTATCTATTCTTTCTTGTTCATTTGTTCCAAGTGAGTTTGGCACTATTGAGAATGTATTAGATATACCATCACGGCAATATTTAGTCCAGTCTAGTTTAGCAACGGAGTTAAGAGAAGCAATAGCTCCTGATTTGTCTCTTCCATGCATTGGGTTAGCTCCTGGAGCAAATGGTACGCCAGCTTTTCTTCCATCTGGAGTTGCTCCTGTATTTTCTCCATAAACAACATTTGATGTGATTGTTAATACTGAAAGTGTTGGATGAGCTTTTCTATAGCAAGGATGTTCTGATAAGTCATTATAAAATTCTTGTAATAATTCTTCTCCTAGTTTATCAACTCTGTCATCATCATTTCCATATTGTGGATATTCTCCTTCTATTTCAAAGTCTGTTGTTATTCCATCTTCTCCCCTAACTGGTTTTACTTTAGCATATTTGATTGCTGATAAGGAGTCAACGGCAACTGAGAATCCAGCAACACCATAGGCCATTAATCTATTAACATAAGTGTCATGTAGAGCCATTTGACTTGCTTCATAAGCATATTTATCATGCATGTAGTGAATTATATTCATGGCATCACTATATATTTTAGCAACTTTCTTTAACATCTTTGAATATTCTTTTCTTACTTTAGCATAATCAAGATATTCATCTGTCATTTTTTCAAAGCCAGGAATTACTAATTCTTTTCTTTTTTCATCATATCCACCATTAATTGTGTATAATAGAGCTTTTGCTAAGTTACAACGAGCTCCAAAGAATTGCATATCTTTTCCTACACGCATTGCAGAAACGCAACATGCAATAGCATAATCGTCTCCCATAGCTGGACGCATGATATCATCATTTTCATATTGAATTGAATCTGTCGCAATACTAATCTTAGCACAGTATTTTTTCCAAGGTTCTGGTAATTTATCAGCCCAAAGTATTGTCATGTTTGGTTCTGGAGCACTTTCTAGATTTTCAAGAGTATGGACAATACGGAAAGAAGTTTTATTAACCATTGTTTTTCCGTCTTCTGTCATTCCACCAAGTGAACATGTTACCCATGTTGGATCGCCTGAGAATAATTCATCATATTCTGGTGTTCTTAAGTGTCTTGCGGCTCTTAATTTAATGACAAATTGATCTATGATTTCTTGAGCTTCACTTTCTGTTAGTTTTCCTTCAGCAAAGTCTCTTTCAAAATAGATATCAAAGAAAGCATCAACTCTTCCTAGAGACATAGCAGCACCATTGTTTTCTTTAATTGCTGCAAGATAGCCAAAATATGTCCATTGAACTGCTTCTTTAGCATTTGTTGCTGGTTTTGAAATATCAAAGCCATAGCTTTTAGCCATTTCTTTTATTTCGTTTAGAGCCCTATATTGCATAGATATTTCTTCACGAAGACGGATTGTTTCATCATCCATTACATTTATCTTCATATTATTGAAGTCTTTTTGTTTTTCTTCCATTAATTTGTCTATTCCATAAAGAGCTATTCTTCTATAATCACCAATTATTCTACCACGTCCATAAGCATCAGGTAAACCAGTTAATAACTTAACATGTCTTGCTTTCCTAATTTCTGCAGTATAGGCATCAAAAACACCATCATTATGTGATTTGAATAAATTTGATTTTAGAAAATGATCTAAGTTTTTATTCATTTTATATCCATAGGCATCTAATTCATCATAAATCATTCTTAGTCCACCTTTAGGAACTATTTCTCTTTTACACAATTCATCTGTTTGTAAACCTACGATTACATTATCATCTTCACAAATGTAACCTGGTTTAAATGAATTAATACCTGCTGGATTATCAACATCTATGTCAATAACATGTTTCTTTACTTCTTCTTTACATACATCTTCATATACTTTTAAAACTCTTTTAGTTTTATCTGTTGGTCCAACTAAAAAGCTTTCATTACCAGTATATGGTTTATAATTATTTTTAATGAAGTCACTTACGTTAATTTCATCACACCATTTTCCTTTATTAAAATTTCTCCATTCATTCATTTAATCAACCTCCGAATCATATTATATCAATAGTTATTCGAATAAGCATAACAAATTGTTTGCTTTTTACTTTACATATTTTGAATAACTTCTCTTTTTTAAAGCATATTAATTATATATTATTTGTTTAAAATATTATGTTGCAATTGCAACACTTTATAATATTTACCGATTAAAATTATATCTTTTGTTTTTGGGTATTTTGTGA
>Ga0256404_1002326_pt1 | contig 42258 bp, 28 predicted proteins | sample RumenRJG_01DNA_FD_185990 | JGI IMG/M metagenome (GOLD analysis project Ga0256404, IMG submission 185990) | Bovine rumen microbial communities from Lethbridge, Alberta, Canada - RJG_01 | ecosystem: Host-associated > Mammals > Digestive system > Stomach > Rumen | place: Canada: Alberta | collected... | reverse complement strand
GTGAAAGCCTTGAACTTATATTCCTGATCGGCGGTAAGACCTGGGAAACGGCTAACGGCAAATCCGCCCTTTGATTCCCATCCCTGGACATGCAAACGGGCACCAACTTTAGAGTTGAAATAACGTCCGAAAGAGAGTGCGGCCTGTGGCGTAATCAGCTTCGAGATGTTGTAATCAGTGAAAGTGACCTGAGCACCACCCTGCAGTGTGATAAAGTTGTAGGGGTAGTTGTCTTCCACCTCATTGGTCTGTGCCATGGCTGCCGTGGACACTCCGAAAAGGAGTGCCACAGCGGCTGCTATCTTAAAATACTTTTTCATATTCTGTAGGTTCTAAGTTATACTTTTATACCTTTACTATTCAACGTTACTCCACAGTGCAGTAAATCTTATCAGAATTGTTGCGGCAAGGATAGAGCTTGATGGTGTTGCCCGCTACGCCAATATTCTTTCCATTGGCTACAAGGTCGTTGATGATTGATGAAGGCTCCACGGTATCGTTGGAACCGAGGTTGATGCCCCAGTCACTGTTAACACGGAACTTCCATCCATTAGAGTTGACACCTGCTCCGGTTACCTCATAGCAGAGGTCGTTAGCATTCCAAGTCATCAATACATCACCGCTCCAGGAATTGAAGTCACCGATGATGCCCATCTTTTCTACCTTTACAGCAGAGATAGTGCCATTAGCCACATCCACTGTCATGTAATAAACACCCGGAGTAGCGCACTTGAGGTTGGTGCCATCGCCTTGCGATATGACATCGGGAACTGAAGAGAAGTCATTCCAGTTGTACTCTTCGCTCCAGTCGCGTTTCTTCGTGAACTTGAAGTCTCCGTCGAGCCAGGTATAGCCCGTGTAAACGCCATCAAAGTTCGGGCAGTGGAGTGCTGCGGCCTTTTCGGGGCTCCATCCTTGTCCGTTGCCAGGCACATAGATGTATTCACCGAAGTTCAGCGGCGTGATAGTGTAGGTGTAAGTCATCATGTTGATTTCCATGCGGATGTACTTACCGCTACCGGCAGGCACCTTGAACGAACCATCATCGCTCAGGTTAGTACGGCGGTCGAATGAACCAGTCGGATCGCTATTACCGTTACCCTTAGTGGTACCGAAGAGTTTCGACCAGTCGCCATTGCCAATAGCCTCACAAGCCTCGTCGTCACCGAAAGCGAACCAAGTATCACCCTCACCAGCCTCGAAGACAACTGAGAATACCGGATCATCGAAGACACTCTTGTCACTGTGGGAGAATTTCACCATCTTATTGACAGCTGATGCTTCCCAGTCGTTTGTTCCACCAATAAGATAATAGTTATCAGCGATGTTCAGTGTCTCGATCTGATAACTGTAGTCCATCATGTTGATGGTTACCTTGATGAGACGGCTGCCACCAGGAACACAGAACGAACCTTCGTCGCTCAGGTTTGAACGGCGGTCAAGTGTGCCGGTCGGGTCAGTATTTCCATTACCCTTAGTGGTACCGAAGAGTTTCGACCAGTCGTTGTTGTTAGCGATAGCGTCACATGCCTCATCATCACCGATGGCAAACCATGTGTCACCTTCAGAAGCATTGAAGATAATGGTGAAGACAGGATCCTCATAGACATCCAAACCGCTGTGACTGAACTTCAGTTCCTTCGAAGCTGCAGATCCGGCCCAATCATTAGGACCACCTACGATATAATAGTTTTCAGAGATTTGTGGAGCCTTTGGTATGACCGTGATATTAAACACGCCCGAAGTGGCAGTCTTCACGGTAGTGGTATTGTTGGACAGCCACATACTTACCGTAGCTTCAACAGCACGCTCTACAGGACGACGTCCGTACATCTGTATTACATAGTTCTGCAGATCTTCAGCAGACATATATCCCTCGCCAGTGATTTCATAGGTCTGGTCACCCAGCGTGATGGTATAGGATGGCGTATAGGAAGCGTCGGAAGAAGTTGGAGCAGTGATATTACATACCTTCACCATCTCATCGGTAACACTGTTAAAATCGATAACCCCAACAGTTGAGATGCTACCGTCGCCGAAGGAAACAGTTTCAGGCTGTGCGACAGATTGTGGATCTGCCCAGTCTTTGTAGTCATCGGTGCACGAAACTAACACCGATGCTACAAAAGCTATTGCTAAAAATATTTTCTTTGTCATAATTGTAATCTTAATTTTTAATTACTGTTGGATTAACAGATAATCACCCGTGATATCATTGAAGAGGAACAGGTAAGAACCTTCTGGAATGACGAGGTTACCATCACCGTCTGCCTCACCGGCTAAACCGCTCTTGTAACCCCAGTTGGTATCCCAACTGCCAGGTGTCTTTACCTTCAGTTTATCACCACCATTCACCTCGTAAGCCCAAATATGGTTTTCTGCACCATCGAGTGTGAAGACTGGTGTCATTTCGCTGTCAGACCATTCATTGAAGGTACCAGCAACGCAGAGTGAACTGAATACTTTTACGTTTTCAGTGTATTTGTCCACTGTAATCTCATTGGATCTGGTATCCAACTTGATGGTGTAATATCCTGCTTCAGTGATACCAATATTATGGTTGTCACCGTCAAGATCTGCCAAGAAGCTTCCAGGATTAACCACATTGGTGAAGTTAAGCTGAGTATTCCAGTCGCCTGGTGTGAGCACGAACTTAAACTGTGCATCACCGGGGAAGTAGCCAGTGAATGAAGTCAGTCCGCCGCCTGTGGCTGGATCATAAGCCTCATTAGGTACGAGGAACATAGGAACGAGTCCCTTGCCTACGCCGTTGGCATCGTTGCTCCATGAAGCGCTTCCGATACAGTTACCTACCATGTACCAGAGAATTGGAGCGGCAGGTTTAAGCTCAACGTAATAAGGTACGGTCTTCAGAGTCACCACATTCGAGAAAATGGGATAATACTCCTCGAAACTAGCATCCCGGATTGCAGCCTTCACACGGATATTGATATCGAGGTTTTCGGGCACTTGTTCGTCGTTTTCCCAGCCCAATAGCTGTAACAGGTTGCGGTTGATGGTCTCAGTGTTGAGTTCCACGTTTTGACCGCTGGAGTATGTCTCATTGATAGTGAAGTAGTCAGCACCGGTATTCTCTTCGGCGTTGGCATCAAACTCTTTGTTGAAAGAGCCTGTCGGTGAGATCTGCACCCAATAGGTGGGAACCACAGGTGCATCAAAATTATTATATTCCCTTGGCTGTGACCAGGTCAGTGATACTGTCTTAGTGCGCTGCAGATCCACATTTCCTGTGATGGCTGGAGAATTGAGTACAAACTGCGTGGGCTGTGTCAGCGTGGGGTTCGACTCATTGTCGTCCTTGCACCCCGTAAAGGAAAGTGCAGCCACGGCCATGATTGCCAGCATCGCATTTCTATATATTCTTTTCATAATGATATGTCTTTTATTATTCAGAATTCAGTATTCAGTTGATTAATAGCCAGGATTCTGTTTCAGATTGGGGTTAGCGTTCACATCCTCATCAGGAATAGCGAAGAGGTTGAGGTGGGCATCAAAGCCTGCACCATTCTGTGAGCCAGCTTTCCAGTCCCAAAGGTAAGAACTGCTGTTGAAGAGTCCATAGCGCACGAGGTCGGTGCGGCGGAATCCCTCATAGTAGAGTTCACGAGAACGTTCGTCAAGAATCTGGCTGAGGCTATAGGTGGAAAGTGTGTTCGTATTAGCACGCTGGCGGAGAGCGTTGATATAACCTGTACCAGTTGCACTGGTAGTACCTCCACTCAGACGGGCATCAGCCTCAGCAGCAATCAGATATGCTTCTGCAGAGCGCATCAGGAAGTAATCGGTGTCAATAAACTGTGAGTTGTGGGGTGCACCACCGTTAGAATAGGTGTTACGGAACTTACCCACTGCATAGCCAGAGGTGTACTCCGTTGGGGTTGTGACCTTCAGTTCACGTTCTACGCCGAAGAATAAGGCGCGATCGTCACCGGCAGCCTGTACCATCTCTTGGATGTTGGCCTGAGGAGCATCGTTATTTGGGAAGAACTTGGCAACGAGTTGACTGCGAGCGCGGTTACCTGCCCAGTATTCACTGGTGCCGTAGGCGTAACTCCTTACAAGTACCGTGTCAACACCGTCATTAGGAACATTGTCCTTTGTACCGCTTGGAAGCCAAGTCTGGGTCCCGTTAACGGTGTAAAGACTCAAGTCCATGTCGGCTTTCCAAGTAGAAGCCATCAGGAAGAGAGTAGTACCCCAAGAAGTGGTAGTGATACCGTCTTGCAGCAAGGGGAGAATAGCCTCCTGAGAAGCACCGCTGCTACCATTGTCACCCATGAAGAGCATCTGATAGGCACTCCACTGGCTGTTGCCTTGTGTCCACAGCTTGTGAGGACCGTTGATGACTTTCTCTGCATATTCCTTGGCTTCGTTCCAACGAGCTGTACCAGTGTAAACCTCAGCATTGAGATACATACGGGCTAGCAGCAGGTTGGCTGCATCCTGATCGGCGCGTCCATAACCGTCGTCAGTATCCTTGCGTGGGGCAGGAGCTAGCAGCAAAGGCTGTATTTCCTTCAGTTCACTTTCAATCCATGCGAACAGATCGGCACGGGATTTCTGCTCAGGAGCAGTAGAACCAAGTTCGGTAGCGAAAGGCACATTTCCAAAGCAGTCCATCAGGAAGTAATAGTAGAGGGCACGGAGGAAACGAACCTCGGCTGTACGGGTCTCATCGATACCTTCGCAAACATCGAGATAATGGTTACAGTAGGTAATGCCTGCATAGAGACGATAGTAGAAACCTCTCAGCATGGGGTGGGAAGCATCATACTGGTTGTAGTTGAACGAAGGGATACCTTCGTCACCCCAGGCGCAGATGGCCTCATCAGTTGTGAGTTCATTGGCATTCCACATCTGGCGTACAAAACCAGTTGTTCCACCGTCGAGTCCGTCGATGTCGCAGTCACCATTGGCACCGCCTTGTCCGGCAAGCGCCATATTGGCATAGCATTTTGCATAGAGGGAAGGCTCGCTGACCACCATCGTTGAACTCGGGTCGATAGGGGTGACGTCCAGATCCTTCGTGCACGAACTCAATCCAGCGACAACCATCAGGAAGGCTGTAGCAGGAAGTATATTTTTGAAATATTTGAAGTTCATAATTGTACTGTTTTTTAGATTTAGAAATTGAGGTTCAGACCTACCTGAATGGTAAGCGGACGGGGATACATGTTGTTATCGATACCACCACCTACTTCAGGATCGATACCATCATACTTCGTAATGGTAAAGATATTGGTACCTGAAGCATAGACACGTCCGGAAAGACCTTTGTAGTTGCCACCTTGGAACAGGTTATCGAAAGTGTAGCCCAAAGTGATGTTGTCGCACTTCAAGAATGAAGCGTTGTGTACATACATATCAGACTTCTGGTGATCGTAAGTGCTCCAGTTAAGTGCCACAGCTGATGGAATCGTATTCTGCAGGTAACCGAACGAAGAGTCATAACGCTTCGAGGTGTTGGCATAACCTGCTTGTTTGTCCCAATAAACGTAGTTGTCAAAACTTGCGCGGAGAGAGAAGCCAAAGTCCCAATTCTTATATTGCAGGCGTGAACTCAGACCTGCGGTGTAAGGAGCGGCTGGACTCTTGTAGAAATAGAGGTCGGCCTCAGTGATCTGACCATCAGCGTTGCGGTCAACATAGACACCTTCGAGAGCCTTGCCATCCTGGTCGTAAACCTGCTGATATACGTAGAAGGAATAGGCAGGATGTCCAACGGCATGAGCCTGGACGGTACCACCGGTACCTGCAGAAATGCCACCCACTTTCACAACGGCCGACTCACCAGTGAGTTCGGTAATCTCGTTCTTGTTGTGTGTAAAGTTGGCGGTCACTTCCCACTGCCAGTCTTCTGTTACAACAGGACGTACGGTGAGGGCAGCCTCGATACCGCGGTTCTCCAGTGAACCGATGTTGCTGGGCACCTGGTTGCGGAAGTTAACACCTGCAGGAACAGTTGACGTGTTGAGCAGATCCGTTGTCTTACGATAGTAATAGTCAACGCTACCGCTGATACGGTTGTTGAGGATACTGAAATCAAGACCGGCATTATAAGTCGTTGTCGTTTCCCAAGTAAGGTCTGTATTCACTGCATCAGGACGATAGAGCAGACCATCGGCAATGACGCCATTGATAGGATAGCGACCATCCACATTTGTGGTGTTTACGTTATAAGAAGCGAAATAGTTGTAGTTACCGATACCGTCTTGCTGTCCTGTCTTACCCCAACCAAGGCGGAGCTTAATCTCGTTGATGGCCTTCACGTTTCTCAGGAAAGCCTCTTCATTGATCTTCCATCCGATAGCTACAGAGGGGAAGGTTGCCCAATGCTCCTTGAAACGGCTGGAACCGTCGCGACGAACAGTAGCAGTAATCATGTAACGGTCAAAGGCGATGTAGTTCAAACGGCCGAAGAAGCTGACGAGATAGCTCTCCTGCTTCCAGACGCCAACACTTGGCTTATAGAGTGTGCCAGCGAGTGGCTTGCCTGTCTCCTCGTCTGTTCCTGTGTTTGTTGCGGGATAGAAACCTGTGTAATAAGAATCACCCCAATATTTGTTGTGGCTCCACTCGTAACCAGCCATGATGTCGAAGTGCTGAGTCTCGAGGAAGTCTTTATAATATTGTGCATAGGCAGAAAAGGTGAGGTTATATTTCTTTTCAAAAGTATAGCCGCTATTGCCATAATAGAAGTTAGAAGGGCCCCAGTTGGCATAATCGGTATCTTGTTGACCATTTGCCCAGTCACCGCTGGCATTGGCATGGAGACGAAGATCTTCGAAACCATGAATCTGATAGTCAACCTCTACATTACCCATATAGTCGTACGAATTAGCCCGGTCGTTACTTTCAAATAGACGTGCAACAGGGTTGGCTGCGGTGTTGCGGTTCCACATGGTTGGGTAGTTGGGGTCATTGAGTGATGAACCGCCGTCGGTCCACTCAAAATAACCATGGTAGTTGGCATAGCGAGGATCGGTACTGGTTACGGGCTGTGTGGGATCCATGCGAGTTGCATCACCAATAGCAGCACCGTTAGCGTAACGGTTGTGAGAATACATGAACTTACCGTTGATGTTGAACTTCAGATGATCGTTCAGGAATGATGGGTTCAACGTCAGAGAAGCGGTAGTACGCTGGAAGTTAGAAGTCTTCAGAATACCGTTCTGGTCGGTGTAGCCTACGCTAAGACGGTAAGGCATATTGGCCAGACCACCCTGTACTGTAACGTTGTGATCAGTGGAAACAGCACCATGGAAGAGTTCCTCCTGCCAGTTGGTGTCGGCATTACCAAGTAATGCGGCTGCGTCAGAATCTTCACCATAATAAGACTTGATGAAAGAACGATATTCATCTGCATTGAGCACGTCGATTGTCTTTTTCTTCACAGAGTAGCTTACGTTACCGTTATAGCTAACCTGTGGAGCCATGCCCTTACGTCCTTTCTTGGTAGTGATGATGATGACACCGTTAGAACCGCGGCTACCATAAATAGCAGTAGCTGAAGCATCCTTCAACACCGTAAACGACTCAATATCGTTCGGGTTAACCATCGAAAGAGCGTTGGGAGAACCTTTCACGCCTTGGCGGTCAAGGGCCAGACCATCAATCACAATCAGAGGGTCGTTAGATGCATTCAGTGACGAACCGCCACGGATACGAATGGTGGAACTTCCACCAGGTGTACCACCATCGCTGGTTACATTCACACCTGCAATCTTACCAGAGATCATGTCTTGTGCACTGGTAATGAGACCGTGGTTCTTTTCATCAGGCTTAATGGCTGTCACACTACCGGTCAGGTCGTTTTTCTTGGCAACACCATAACCGATGACTACCACTTCGTTCAGTGCCTGGGCCACGTCTTCTTTCAAGAGTATGTCCACACTGTTCTGGGCAGCTACAGTAGCTGTTTGATAACCGATGAACGAAATCTCAAGCTGTTCGCCGGCATTGGCTTTCAGCGTAAAGTTACCATCGAAATCAGTGATTGTGCCTCCACCACTGCTGAGCGCTTTGACAGTTGCACCAATGACTGCTTCGCCGGTAGCATCCTTAACATGGCCGTTGACAGTGATTTGCTGTGCATAGGCGCTTGCAGAGAGGATCAGCCCGCATATCAGTGCGAGCATCCTAATCGGCATAGTAAATTTTACCTGCTTCATCATTGTTAATTCTTTTAAGTTAGCGTTATATTGTTTTCAGTTACTGTTTTCTGTTGCAAAAGTAGTTTTAAAAATGTAAAGTTGTTCTCCTAATTGAGTTAAATCAAGCGTTTTGGATGCGCAAACGTTTGCGCATCCAAAACTTTATTATTAAATTTGTACGCGATACAACGAATGAAAGTTTTATTTAATTTTGCAGACAGGTTACTAACCTCCTTGTCATGACAGAGAAAACTACTTACACAATGAAGGATATTGCCCGCGAACTGGGCGTGAGCGTGGCAACGGTATCGAGGGCGCTGAAGGATTCTCCGCGTATCTCGCAGGAGCAGCGTGAGCGTATCAAGGCTTTCGCGCGCGAACATAATTTTTATCCTAATGCGATTGCCGAGTCGCTCCGCCAGAGCAAGACGCGGCCCAGCACCTTGATAGGGGTTATTATTCCGCAAATCAACCATTATTATTTCTCCAGCATCCTGGCGGGCATCGAGGAGCAGGCCAACGTGCGGGGCTATAGTGTTGTCGTTGCCCAGAGTGGTGAGCAGTATGAGCGTGAAGTCCGTATCTGTGAGTCATTCATGCATTCAAGGGTGTGTGGCGTCATCGTTTCGCAAGCCAAGGACACCACGAAGTATGAGCATTTCCAAGAGTTGCTCGACAAGCATATTCCGCTGGTTTTTTACGACCGGATCTGTACCGGCATGAATACCAACCGCGTGGTGGTTGACGACTATATGGGGGCCTTCAAGGCGGTGAGCTATTTGATAGAAACTGGTTGTAAGCGCATTGCTTTCTATGGCTCTCCCATGCAATTGGAGATTTCGAAAAATCGTTACAATGGTTATCGTGACGCGCTGCTGAAACACGGGATGCCTCCTGATGATTCACTCTGTTATACTTGTGATAACCGCGAGTCAGCAGAACAACTGACCCCAGAGGTGATGGAACGTGAAGACCGTCCAGATGCCTTTTTTGCTGTAAATGACGACACGGCTATCGGTATTCTCTATACGGTGAAGCGCTTGGGATTCCGGGTGCCTGAGGATATCAGTATTTGCGGATTCACTAATGGTGAGCGTGCCATTGCCTGTGAGCCGATGCTGACCACGGTGGAACAGCGCGGCTATGTGGTTGGCGAGGAGGCTGTGGATATCCTGGTGAATCAGGTGGAAGGCATCACGCCGATGGAAAAGATTGAAAAGAAAGTGGTGCGTACTCGCCTCGTGGTCAGAGGAACGACCCGATAGCATCATGACGTAATACCGTTATATCATTATACCGAAAAAAAAGAATATTAAAAACAACTCGAAATATGGAAAAACCGAATTTAAGTTTTTGGAAATTGTGGAATCTGAGTTTCGGATTCTTTGGCGTGCAGATAGCCTATGCGCTGCAGAGTGCTAACATCTCACGAATCTTCCGTACGCTGGGTGCTGATCCCCATTCGCTGAGTTTCTTCTGGATTCTTCCCCCGCTGATGGGTATTCTGGTGCAGCCTATCGTAGGCTCTTTGAGCGATAAGACCTGGACGCGCTTCGGCCGTCGCATACCTTATTTGTTTATAGGAGCAGCCCTGGCTGTGGCCGTGATGTGCCTACTGCCCAATGCCGGTTCCTTTGGAATGGGAGTGAGTGCAGCCCTGATCTTCGGCCTCTTTGCCCTGATGTTGCTTGACACCTCCATCAATATGGCCATGCAGCCGTTCAAGATGTTGGTGGGCGACATGGTGAACGAGAAGCAGAAGGCCAAGGCCTACAGCATCCAGTCGTTCCTCTGCAATGCCGGTTCCGTGGTAGGTTTCCTGTTCCCGTTCTTCTTCACGTGGATTGGCCTGAAGAACGTGGCTCCTGAGGGTGTTGTGCCCGACTCTGTGATTTGGTCGTTCTATGTAGGAGCCGCCATTTTGATCCTTTGTGTTATCTACACGGTGTCGAAGGTGAAGGAGTGGAACCCGCAGGAATATGCCATGTATAACGGTATCGCGGCGAAATCAGAGGAATCCGATTCTTCGGAAGGGTCCGGCAACTGGATTACCCTCCTGAAGAATGCACCTGCCACTTTCTGGCATGTAGGACTGGTCCAGTTCTTCTGCTGGTCGGCTTTGCTTTATATGTGGACTTATGTGGTGGATGCCGTTTCTGCCACAGTCTGGGGCACTACCGATCCCTCCACCGAGGCTTATCAGGTAGCCGGCAACTGGACGGGCGTGCTCTATGCCATCCAGGCCATGGGTTCCGTGGTTTGGGCTACTGTGCTGCCGCGCTTTAAGAACACCAAAATGGCCTATGCGGTCAGTCTTCTCTTGGGGGGTATCGGTTTCGCACTCATCCCCTTCTGCCCTGACAAGTATCTGCAGATTGTTCCGTTCCTGCTCATCGGTTGTGCATGGGCCGCCATGCTGGCCATGCCGTTCACCTTTGTCACCAATGCCCTGCAGGGCTATGGCCACATGGGAGCCTATCTCGGTCTGTTCAATGGTACCATTTGCCTGCCGCAGATTGTAGCCGCCTTATGCGGAGGCACCATCCTCCACATGGTGGGCAGTCATCAGGAGAATATGATGATCGTAGCCGGCGTGCTGCTCATTATAGGTTCGGTCTGCGTGCATTTCATCAAGACAAAATAAAGCCATCGCTTGATGACATTTTGACAAATGCCCTAATTGCCGTGCAAACGTTTGCACGGCAATTTGCGCATAAAGTGAACTTTTTGCGAACAAGGCATTCAAATTTATTTGTAATTTAGCACCCAATAACAACTAACTGACAGTCTATGAAATTGAGATTTAATGTAGAATATCAGACTACGTTCGGTGAACAGCTGGTACTCAATATCAAGGAAAACAGTGCGAAAACAATTTCATATCGCATGAGTTCGCTCGATGGTTATCATTGGTTCTATGAACTGAATGGCCGAATCAGCGTTGGTGAAGTCATTGATTATTATTATAGCGTTGATTGCGATGGTCAGATGACGCGCCATGAATGGCTGGTGGATGCCCATCGTCTGGAGATGGTTAGTGAGAAAGGTCTTAACTATATCATCTATGACCATTGGATCGATATCCCCGAGGATAGTTATCTTTATAGTTCTGCTTTTACGGATTGTGTGGCCCGTCATACTGTGGTGAAGAGTCCCGTAAAGCCGTTCACCACGACGGTCCGCCTGAAAGTTCGTGCCCCGCAGTTGCGTCAGAAAGAGCGTCTGGCACTCATCGGTGCCGATAAGTCTCTCGGCAACTGGGAGATTCTCAAAGCCCTCCCCATGACGGAGCACAACTACAATGAGTGGATGGTGAATATCGATGCCACGAAGTTGCAGTCGAATGTTCTGGAATTCAAGTTTGTGATACTTGATGAAGAAGACGATGTGACACCTATTTGGGAAGGCGGTGAGAACCGTCGTGTGGAACTTCCTCCATTAGAACCAGGTGATGTGGTGGTCTATGAACTGCCTCAAGCACTCTTTCCTATTTATAGTCAGAAGGTGGCTGGCACCTTGGTACCTGTGTTCTCACTGCGCAGCAAGACGAGTTTCGGTGTAGGTGACTTTGGAGACCTGAAGAAAATGGTCGACTGGGTGGCTGGTTGTGGTCAGCGTCTGTTGCAGATTCTGCCTATTAACGACACGACCAACACCCACACTTGGACTGACAGTTATCCTTATTCCTGCATCAGTATCTTTGCCCTTCATCCCCAGTATGTTGATTTAACAGCATTACCTGCCTTAAAGGATCCCAGAAAAGCGGCAGAGTTTGAGCAGTTGCGTCAGGAATTGAATGCTCTGCCTCAAATTGACTATGAGCGTGTGAATAATGCCAAGACCGAGTATCTGCAGTTGCTCTATGCCCAAGAAGGTTCCAATGTTCTGCGTACCGCTAAGTATAAGAAGTTCTTCGAAGAGGAGAAGTATTGGCTTGTCTCTTATGCAGAATACTGCATAAAGCGCGATAAAGCCTGGAACCAGAAACCTGAAACCTGGAACCTGAAACCCCAATTCTACTATTACGTGCAGTTCATCCTCTCCACGCAGATGAGCGAGGTTCACGCCTATGCCCGTCAGAAGGGAGTTATCCTGAAGGGTGATATACCTATTGGTGTAAACCGTACAGGTAGTGATGTCTATATGGAGCCGCGCTACTTCAACCTCAACGGACAGGCTGGTGCTCCACCTGATGATTTCTCAGTGAATGGTCAGAACTGGGGATTTCCCACCTATAACTGGGATGAGATGCTGAAGGACGACTGTGCCTGGTGGGTACGCCGTTTCCAGAATATGGCGAAATATTTCGATGCTTACCGCATTGATCATGTTTTGGGCTTCTTCCGTATCTGGGAAATTCCTATTGATGCCGTGCATGGACTGTTGGGTCAGTTCTCACCGGCACTCCCAATGACCCGTGAAGAAATTGAGGCTTATGGACTCCATTTCCAGGATGAACTCTTCTTGGAGCCGTTTATCATGGACTGGACGCTCGAACGCATCTTCCATGAGGATGCCGACTACGTGAAACAGCAGTTCTTGGAGCCCACCCACGACGGCCGCTATCGCATGAAGGATGAATTCAACACGCAGCGCAAGGTGGAGGCGTGGTTCTCTGGAATGAAGAACGAAGAATGGAGAATGGATAATTATGATTACTCCCGTTTCGATAGTTCGACCGAAAAAGGTAATCATAACTCTACACTCTACATTCTACACTCTACAATTCGCGACGGTTTGTATTCGCTCATCTCCGATGTGCTCTTCCTGCGCGACCATAAGAACCCCAACAAGTTCCATCCGCGCATCTCCGTGCAGCACGACTTCATCTACGAGAGTCTCTACGATAGCGACAAGTTTGTGTTCAACCGTCTTTACAACGACTATTTCTACCGTCGCAACAACCAGTTCTGGTATCGCGAGGCCATGAAGAAACTGCCCAAACTGGTACAGGCCACGCGCATGCTCGTTTGTGCAGAAGACCTCGGCATGGTACCCGATTGTGTGCAGTGGGTGATGGACGAACTGCGCATCCTCTCGCTCGAACTCCAGTCGATGCCCAAGGATCCAAGCGTTCGTTTCGGCCATCTTTCGCGCAATCCCTATCGCAGCGTATGCACCATCTCCTCCCACGACACGCCCACCCTCCGTATGTGGTGGGACGAAGATCCTGAGCGCACGCAGGAGTATTATACCACCATGCTCTATCGCAGTGGCAATGCACCTCATCCCCTGCCTGGATGGCTGGCACGTGACATCATCAGCCGCCATCTTACTTGTCCTTCTATGCTTTGCATGATAGCTTTACAGGATTGGTTGGCTATCGACGAGAAACTCCGTCTGCCTGATGCCAATGCCGAGCGTGTGAACATTCCCGCCAACCCCAAGCACTACTGGCGCTACCGCATGCATCTGAATCTGGAAGACCTGATGGCTGCCACCGCTTTCAACGAAAGCATCAGCGAACTGATCATGCAAAGCGGCCGGAAATAACAACCTACCATTGTTAACAAAACTCCGCAATTCCAGTATCCTGGGGATTGCGGAGTTGTCTTCCGTCCAATCAGTTTCCCTTCTTGCGTGTCAACATTACAGAGAATAGCATTGACAATAAGAGGACTCCGAAAATAACTATCAGGCTGACGGGTGTGGGTATCTCGATGTGAGGCACACTCAGATGGAAGCCTATCGCAGCACCAAGGCTATTGATGTACTCGTTCATGGCCAACAACATTTTTAATCCAACAAAGATGAGGATGATACCAAGACCATACTTCAGGTAGGTGAAATACTTGGCTACGGCAGCCAATGCAAAATACAGTGCACGCAGACCAAGGATGGCAAAAATGTTGGATGTAAGAACGATGAACGGGTCACGACTGACGCTGAAAACAGCAGGGATACTGTCAACGGCAAAAGCCACGTCTGTTGTCTCGATGACCAGCAGGGCTACGAATAGCGGTGTTGCCATGCGTCGCCCATTTTCAACGACAAAGAAGTGGTCGCCGTGCATTCTGTCGGTTACAGGATAGAGTTTGCGAAACCATCGCACAACAATGTTTTGTGAAGGGTCCGTCTGCTTATTGTCATCGTGGACAAACATCTTGCCACCTGTATAGAGCAGGAAGATACCAAAGAATCCCAACACCCATTCGAAACGTTCTATAATGGCAACACCGGCAAAAATGAAAAAGCTGCGCAAGACAAGGGCGCCGAAGATGCCCCAGAAGAGCACTTCGTGCTGGTATTTACGCTCGATGCCGAAGAACGAAAAAAGCATGAGAAACACAAACAGGTTGTCCATCGATAGCGATTTCTCTATCAGGTAGCCTGCCAAGAACTCCACTGCCATCTCGTGAGAATCGACGGGATAGAAGAAATAGATACCCGCACAGAACAGCAGGGAAACGCCTATCCATACGGCAGTCATCTTCAGTGCCTCACCTGCCTTTACCTCATGCTGTCCTTTCTTGCCAAACATTTTCAGGTCGGCCACCAGCATGAGCAACACTAATACATAAAAAACAATCCAGACCCAAAAGGGTAATACCAATATATTCATGGCGCAAAATTACAATTAAAGATTGATTCTTTGTCAATCTCTGCGTTTACAATTTGGTTACATAATCATCCAACAGCAAAGTGGGGATGTTTCGACATCCCCACTACTTGCAATTCACTTTCGCATCGTCTGCTATACTAGCAGGGCAATGGTCTCTACGTCCTTACCCTTGTAGAAACGGGGTTCGAAGACAGGATGATATAGGAAATCGGCGAAACGGAACAACTGCAGGGCGCAGAACTGATGGTCGTCGCTCAGACAGAGTTCCAGACGGAAGTTGCCGTTGGCGCCTGCTGCGGGCTTGCCTTTTTGCGCAATGTCTTCGGCCATCTTATCGAGCGGCATAGCCAGCAGCCGCTCCACGCGCTCGCCCTCGGAAGGGACGTATTCCAGGACGATGGCCTTTATCTGGCTCTGTGTAGGCGTATAGACAGCCTTTGATGAGAACAGTGATTTCTTAATCGTGATATGTGGATATGCGGAGAGAGCAGCAGCCATCTCCAAGTTTTTTATACTTGACATAGTTGTTGTTTTGTTTAAATAAATAATGTAAATTGATCGTGTGTCCCTGTGAAAACAGACAACTATTTCAACGAATGATGCGCCTCAGTGCGATGACGTAATAGTCGCACGAGGCCGACATGCAGAATGGAGTCGTTTCCTTTCGGCATCTGCTGTCGTAGTGGGAATAAAGGCGTTTAACAATGTGTTGCCGTTGGGCAAAACCGCCGAACGGTGGGATCGTTCTTTCAGTCTTCGGACCTTGTGAGGGCAGGATGCGCTGGGGGCGCGAACTGCAAACCCGATAGAGTTGCGAGGCATCCGTCAGCGTGGCCTCATGAGGTTGCTGTCGCTGAGGTGTTATGACCGACGACTCGGTATGCTCTTGCAACCTTTGCGAAGACACAGCGTCCTGTTCCTGCCAGTTCAGCAAGACTGTCAGGCATACAGCAAATAGTGCTGTCCAAAGCCAAATAAAACTGCGCTTCAGTTTCATCCTGCCTGCAAAGTTAGCCATTATTTTTTAGAAAAAGCATATTTTTGCAAAATATTGCAGGCTGAATCCGCGGTTTCGGCAGCCATGTATTCCGCGTACGTGCGTGTGAATGTGAAGTGCAGAAGCATTGTTCGGACTGTTTGCAATCGATTGCTCAAACGATTGATTAATATTGTGGGGTGCTTATTTAAAGTTTAAAAAAAAATGATTACCTTTGCGCTCAAGAGAAATTTCGTGCAAACGAAGGCAGAGCCAAGCTTGCTTGAGCTGTGCAGAGAGCAGCCGAAATTCATGAACGAAGTTCATAAATTGTGAAAATGAGATATTGAAGAATATGAAAACGAAAATCCTGTTTGTATTGCTGCTGGCGCTGCCCATGATGGCAGTGGCGCAGACCGTGAAGTCGCCTAATGGCAATGTGGTGCTGACTTTCTCGCTGACCGGTAACGGACGGCCTACGTATGAAATGACCTACAAAGGGAAGGCGGTGGTGAAACCCTCTCACCTGGGACTGGAACTGGCTAAGGACAAGCATGCCAGTCGTGGTATGAACGAAACAGACTTGATGGACGGCTTTACCATCAAAGATACCAAGACGACAGCTTTCGACGAAACGTGGAAACCTGTTTGGGGAGAGACCGCTACCATTCGCAATCACTACAACGAGCTGGCTGTTACTCTCCAGCAGGAAGGTGGAAGAGAAATCCTCATTCGTTTCCGTGTCTATGATGACGGTATCGGTTTCCGTTACGAATTTCCACAGCAGAAAGACCTCAACTATTTCCTGATAAAAGAAGAGCATTCAGAATTTGCCATGGCAGGTGACCACACCGCATGGTGGTTGCCTGGTGATTATGACACTCAGGAGCAAGAAACGCAGGAGACAAAACTCTCCGAAATCCGTGGGCGTATGAACAATGCCGTCAATTGGGGAAACTCTTCCGTGGCTCCTTTCTCGGAGACAGGTGTTCAGACTTCCTTGCAGATGAAATCCGCTGACGGACTCTACATCAACATCCACGAAGCTGCCTGCATAGATTATGCCACCATGCATCTGGAACTGGTGGATGCACAGACTAAGGCACTCAGCACAAAACTTGGCGGCGGCAGCAATGCCTATACGCCCAATCCGAAACCGTCACCCTATCCTCTGCCTGCACCGTTCACCTTCGTGAGTCATCTCACGCCTGACGCCACTGGTTTGAAGGGATGTATGCAGACTCCTTGCGAAACTCCCTGGCGCACGGTGATGGTGAGCGATGATGCCCGTGATATGCTTTCTTCGAATCTGATACTGAATCTCAATGAGCCCTGCAAACTTGAAGACACCTCATGGATTCATCCAACAAAGTATTGTGGCGTTTGGTGGGAAATGATTGTGGGTAAGAGTTCATGGAACTACACCGATGAATTCCCCAGCATTCAGTTGGATAAGATTGACTGGACAAAGGTGAAGCCCAATGGCCGTCATGCTGCCAACAATGAGAAAGTGCGCCGCTATATAGACTTCGCTGCCGAGAACGGTCTCGATCAGGTCCTGGTGGAAGGCTGGAATGTAGGATGGGAGGACTGGGCAAATATGTGGAAGCGCGACGTCTTCGATTTTGTCACGCCTTATCCTGATTTCGACATCAAGGCGCTCAACGACTATGCTCATTCCAAGGGTGTGAAGTTGATGATGCATCATGAGACCAGTTCTTCTACGCAGAATTATGAGCGTCATATCAAGGAGGCTTATGAACTGATGAATAAATATGGTTATGATGCTGTGAAGACAGGCTATGTGGGTGATATGATTCCACGTGGTGACCATCATTACAGTCAGTCCATGAACAACCATTATCTTTATGTCGTGAAAGAGGCTGCCAAGCATCACATTATGGTTAACGCCCATGAGGCTGTGCGTCCTACAGGACTTTGCCGCACTTATCCTAATTTGGTGGGCAATGAAAGTGCCCGTGGCACAGAATACGAGGCTTTCGGCGGTTCCCGTCCCGATCATACCTGCATCTTGCCGTTTACCCGTCTGCAGGGCGGTCCCATGGATTATACCCCTGGTATTTTTGAGACCAAACTCAACACTTGGAGCAATAATCAGTCCTGGGCACGTATTACGATTGCCGGTTCGCTGGCACTTTATCTCACGATGTACAGTCCTTTACAGATGGCTGCCGATCTTCCTGAACATTATGCCAAATATATGGATGCCTTCCAGTTCATCAAGGATGTGGCCTGTGACTGGGATGATTCGAAATATTTGGAAGCAGAGCCTGCCGACTATATCACGGTAGCTCGTAAAGCCAAAGGCACCGACAACTGGTTTATTGGCGGTAAATGTGATGAGAACGGTCATAAGAGTGTCATCAAGCTCGACTTCCTCGATAAGGGAAAGAAGTACGATTGCACCATCTATGCCGATGCCAAGGATGCCCATTACGAGCATAATCCCAAGGCCTACGTCATCACCAAGCGTACGGTGAAGAAGGGCGACACCCTGAAACTCACCGAGGCTCCCGGTGGCGGCTTTGCCGTCAGTCTGATGGCCCGCTAGTTAAAGAACCTATAGCCTTATTGGCTCTATAAACCCCAGCAACTGAATAAGAGTTTAAGAAAGCTGGTGGTAAAATCTCTAGAGATTTTGTTGCAAAATTGCCAATTTTAGCTGGCAAAAATGCCAAAATTCGCGAAAAATCTCTAGAGATTTTGCCACCCCTTTTTTATCTTCCATCTTCTGTTTTCCATCACCTGAAATGTGTCAGTGTTGTGTCAGTGGTGACAGTCCGACTGACACGCTTCAGCCCTTTATTTATCGGGGATGTGCGGTGGTGTCAGTGTTTAACGCGAAAATTTTCAGTTATAATTAATACAAAGATTTGGAGATTCAGCAGAATGTTGTTATCTTTGTCGGGAATAACGACAATCGTAATGACTGGTAATAATAAGATGAGAAGACTCTTGACAATGGGGCTTTTCCTAACTGTAGCTTTGATGATCTCAGCTCAGAAGAAAGGCTCTTTTATTGTGTTTGATGATAAGATGACAAGCGTGGAGGTGGATGCTGCTGATTGGAAAGGTGTGAAACCGTCTTACTTAGGGCCTGGTGTGAAATAAAGACGAATGCTGACGGAGGATACCATAGAACGACTGCGGATATTAGCAGAATCGGCGAAGTATGATGTGTCGTGCTCGTCGAGTGGTACCGTGCGCAAGGGCAAGGAGGGCATGGTGGGCAATACCGTTGGCGGTGTGGGTATCTGCCATTCGTTTGCTGACGACGGACGGTGTATCTCGCTCTTGAAGGTGATGCTCACAAACTATTGTATGTACGATTGCGCCTATTGCATTAATCGTCGTTCCAATGACATCAAACGGGCCACGCTGTCGGTCTCGGAACTGGAGGAGATTACGATGGAGTTCTACCGTCGCAACTATATTGAAGGCTTGTTCCTGAGCAGTGGGGTGGTGCGTAATCCTGACTATACGATGGAACGGTTGACGGCCATCGTACGTGATTTACGAACCATTCATCGTTTCAATGGTTATATTCACTTGAAGGCCATTCCGGGTGCAAGCCGCGAACTGATGACAGAGGCCGGGCGATGGGCTGATCGTATGAGCGTGAATATCGAGATACCAAAAGAGGAATCGCTGAAATTGCTGGCTCCAGACAAAGACCATAAGAGCGTGTTCCAGCCGATGAAACTCATTCAGCAGGGCGTGCTGGAGAACAAGGAAGACCGGAAGAGGATGCGCCATGCGCCACGGTTTGTTCCTGCAGGACAAAGCACGCAGATGATTGTCGGTGCTACGAAAGAGACCGACCGCGATATCCTCACGATGTCATCGGCTCTTTATGGTCAACCCACCATGCGGCGTGTCTATTATTCGGGCTATATCAGTGTGAACACTTATGACCCGCGTCTGCCGGTGTTGAAGCAACCGCCATTGGTACGCGAGAACCGTCTTTATCAGGCTGACTGGCTGATGCGCTTCTATCATTTCAAGGTAGATGAGATCGTGGATGAGGTGAATACGAATCTTGACTTGGAGGTGGATCCCAAGTTGGCATGGGCTTTGCGTCACCCGGAAGCTTTCCCCGTGGATATTAATAAGGCCGACTATGAAATGATTCTCCGGGTTCCGGGCATCGGTGTGAAGTCGGCGTGGCGTATTGTCAACTCCCGTCAGTTCAACCGTCTTACCTCTTATCACCTGAAAAAGATGGGCGTGGTAATGAAGAAAGCTAAGTATTTCATCACTTGTGGAGAACTCACCTCCAACTATTCCATTCCAGTCGTAGGAATCAACGAACTGCATCCGGAGCGTCTCCGTCCGCTGCTGATTTCGAAATCACAGCAGAAACGCGCGGCAGCCGAACGGCAGCTGATGCTGGATTTTGGAGAGGAGAATAATTGAACGAATTGTAAAAATATATGCAACATAGGGTATTTATAACAGGTGGAGCCCATGGTATCGGGCGGGCAATCGTTGAGGCTTTCTGTCAGCAGGGCGACCTGGTGGCGTTTTGTGATATAGATAAGGTGTTGGGTGAAAAGACGGCGAAGGAAACGGGTGCCGCATTCGTCTGTGTGGATGTGACAGATAAGTCTGCCTTGGAAGAATGTATGGCAACGCTTTTCAACGAATGGGGCGACATTGACGTGATAGTCAACAATGTGGGAATCGGCATCTTCAAGGACATCACAGAGATTTCCGTGGAAGAGTTCGACCGCGTGATAGCCACCAATCTCCGTTCCGCTTTCATTACCTCACGCTTCCTGGCTCGTCATCGCAAGGAGAATGGCAATATCAGTTACGGCAGGATAGTGAATCTCTGTTCTTCACGCTATCTGATGAGTGAGGCTGGAACAGAGGGCTATTCAGCATCAAAGGGCGGTATCTATAGTCTGACTCATGCTTTAGCTATATCGCTGGCCCCTTATCATATTACGGTGAATGCCGTTGCGCCCGGATGGATTCATGTAAGGGAGGATGAAGAACTACGCCCGTTGGATCACGAGTTCCATCCCTCGGGCAGGGTAGGAAAACCAGAAGACATAGCGCGTGCCTGTCTGTTCCTATGTAATGAACAAAACGACTTTGTCAACGGTCAGACGATTACCATCGATGGTGGCGTTACCCGTAAGATGATTTATCCGGAATAGAGAACAAGGATGGATGGGGGTAGAAAGAAAAAAATATACTTGATATTAATAACGCTCTGTATGGTCGCCTGTTCTGAGGGTAAGGCTGGCAGTGCAAATTATAAAACGAAAGAGATGAAGGAAATTTATTTTGCAGGTGGATGTTTCTGGGGAACAGAACATTTCTTCAAGCAGTTGCGTGGTGTGGTTGAGACAGAAGTGGGCTATGCCAATGGGCATACAGAGAATCCCACTTATCAGGACGTTTGTACAGATCAAACGGGTTTTGCCGAAACGGTTCACATCGTATATGATCCAGAGATTCTGACTTTGGCATTTCTCACGGAGATGTATTTCAAAGCCATTGACCCTACGAGTATAAACCGCCAGGGACACGATGAAGGAACACAGTATCGTACTGGTATCTATTATAAAGAGGAAGCTGATCTGCCAACCCTTCAGAAAGTGTACAATCAGGTTCAGGAGGAAGTGGGGCAGCCATTAGCCGTACAGTTGCAGCCATTGGAAAACTTCTATAAAGCAGAGGAATATCATCAGGACTATCTTGACAAGAACCCGCAAGGCTATTGTCATTTGCCCGTTGAACTGTTTAAAATGGCAAAAGAGGCAAACCGATAAAGTGTTCTGCTGGGATTTTTTATGTTTGTATATACCTTTGACCGTACGCTCGACGGCCTTTTGACAGCAGTCTTTGATGCCTTTGCGCTCCATCAGCAACCCGAAATGTTGATGGGGAAGGGTGGACAGTTGCCATTGTTCTGTGAAGAAGTACACGAGGTGGAAACAGATGAAGAAAAAGCCAGACGGGTGTGGACGGGGCTGGAGAAAAAGCTTTCAAAGGAAATCCTGAGAATGATTACGGTGAGTTATCTCTCAGAGTTGCCAGAATTGGATACACCTCTTTTCCATTATATTTGTAAGGTCTTCAGCAATTCATCAAATACTTCTTCGAAAAGAAATGATTCTCCCTTGGAAAGGCGAAGACTTAATTATTCCGATCCCGATGTCTTGGCCGTAACGGATATCGCACATAAGGTGATGCATGAGCAACTCCGTATGAAACAGTTTATCCGTTTCCAGAAAGCAAAGGACGGTACTTATCTTGCTGTGGTTTCACCAGATCATAACGTGTTGCCACTCATTACCAATCATTTCCAGGACCGTTTTGGCGATCAGCCATGGCTTATCTATGATGCCAGGCGCCGTTACGGCTATTATTATGACCAGCAGGAACTGCTTCGTGTCACTTTCCAGGATGAAACAGCCCTGCCTTTCGATTTCGAAACGGGGAAGCTTAGCGAAGAACTGCTGAGCGAGAACGATCTCCTGTTCCAAGAACTGTGGCGTACTTATTTCAAGGCTATATGTATCCATGAGCGGATGAATCCTAAAAAGCAACTCAGCGACATGCCCCGCCGCTACTGGAAGTATATGACGGAAAAGCAATAGCGCGGTTGTGCAATCGATTGACCATAACCGTGCAAAAATTGCGCAAGGTATGCATTGCACATTGCTTACTTTTTATTATCTTTGCGCTCAGAAACCATTATCAAAATTTATGAAAAAGTTTATCTTTCTGGCACTACTGGCTATGGCAACAACTCAGATTCAGGCTCAAGACTTTGACTTCAGAGAAGTAACCTATTCCCCTGAGCAGACCACCTTCCGACTCTTTGCTCCGAAAAAGGCAAAAGTTAAGGTTTTGTACAGTTTGAATACCGACCGTCCCAATTTGGGGAAATGGAAATCCGTGGATATGAAATGGACAAAAGATGGTATTTGGGAGGTAACCGTAAAGGAAAATCTGAAAGGCCGTCATTATCGTTTTAATGTAAACGGAAACTATTCTGCAGGTGTTTTTGCAAAGGCTGTCAGCGTGAATGGTGAGAATGGCGTCGTTGTCAGTCCTGAAGATGCTAATCCTACAGGTTGGGAGAACGACCAGCGTCCTGTGGTGAAGTCGCCGGCTGATTTGGTAATCTATGAAATGCACCATCGTGATTTCTCTATTGGAGAGTCTTCAGGTATTGAACATAAGGGGAAGTTCTTGGCTCTGACGGAGCCTGCAGCCATTCGGCATCTGAAAGAATTGGGCATAAATGCTGTCCATATTCTTCCCAGTTACGATTTTGGTTCTGTAGATGAAACAAAACTCGATAAGCCCCAATACAACTGGGGTTATGACCCTGTGAACTATAATGTTCCAGATGGCAGTTACAGCACTAATCCATATGACCCGATGACGCGCATCCGCGAATTCAAGCAGATGGTACAGGCGCTCCATAAGGCAGGTATCCGTGTTATCCTCGATGTGGTCTATAATCATACTTATGATATTGAAAACTCGAATTTCCAAAAGACCTATCCCGACTATTATTATAGGACCTACCCTCAATCCCTCCCGAAGGGAACCCACCCTCAATCCCTCCCGAAGGGAGGGAAGTTAGATGTGATTTGTGCCCCTAATAGTAATGAAAATCCCTCCCTTCGGGAGGGACATCGGGTGGGTTACAGCAACGGCTCCGGTTGCGGCAATGAAACCGCCTCTGAAAAACCGATGATGCGCCGCTTTATGATTGAGTCGGTGAAATATTGGATCAATGAATATCATATTGATGGTTTCCGTTTCGACCTGATGGGTTGTCACGACATCGAGACGATGAACCAGATTCGTAAGGAGGTTGATAAGATAGACCCCACCATCTTTATCTATGGTGAAGGATGGAGTGCTGGACAATGTGCTCTTCCTACCGAACAATTGGCTACTAAGGCCAATATCCCGCATCTGCCGCGTATCGCTGCTTTCTCTGATGAACTCCGTGATGCGCTTCGCGGACCTTTCTCTGATGATACCAAAGGTGCTTTCTTGGCAGGAATCCCAGGTGAAGAAGAGAGTATTAAGTTTGGCATTGCCGGTTGTATTGAGCATCCGCAGGTGGATATGTCGAAGGTGAACTACAGCAAACAGGCATGGGCCACCGAACCCACACAGATGATTTCTTACGTGAGTTGCCATGATGATATGTGTCTGGTGGACCGTCTGAAAACCAGCATTCCCGGTATTTCGATGGATGAACTAATCCGTTTGGACTTATTGGCACAGACAGCGGTTTTCACTTCTCAGGGTGTTCCCTTTATGCTTTGTGGAGAGGAAATGTTGCGCGACAAGAAAGGCGTGCATAATTCCTTTGAGTCACCTGACAGCGTAAACCATTTAGACTGGGACAATCTGAAGCGCTATCCGCAAGTGTTCAATTATTACAAGGATCTCATTAAGCTTCGCAAAGACCATCCCGCTTTCCGTTTGGGCAGCGCTGACCTTGTCCGTAAGCATTTGGAATTTTTGGACGTGGCTAATAACTCCTCCCCTGTAGGAGAGGCGGGAAAGGGGTCTGCTCTCGTTGCCTTCCACTTGAAAGACCATGCCGGTGGCGATGTGTGGAAGGATATCTTTGTTATCTTGAATGCCAGCCGTGATACCCAGACTGTTTCACTTCCTTTCGACAGTTATGAGACCGTCTGCGATGGAGGCCGCTTCTGTGAAACGGGTATCCGTCACTTCACAGCCGATCGTGTTACCGTTGCTCCTCAATCCGCATTAATCATTCACAACTAAAGATATGAAAAAGAGTATTCTTACTATTGTATTGTTGTCTGTTGTATTTGTCATGAATGCCGCTATCAAAATCACCCGCATCGACCCTACTGACTGGTTTGTTGGGATGAAGAATCCGCAGTTGCAGCTGATGGTCTATGGTGAAGGCATTCGCGAAGCCGATGTCACAACCGATTATCCCGGAGTGGTCATTGAGAATCTGGTTCGTCTGGACAGTCCTAATTATCTGCTGGTTTATCTGAATTTAAAAGACGCCCAGCCTGGTGAGATGACACTAAAGTTTCAAGTTAAAGGCTCCAAGACTCAGGTGAAATACCAGCTGAAACAGCGTGAGATGAGCGGTGATAAGCGCATGGGATTCACTAATGCCGACGTGCTTTATATGCTCATGCCCGACCGCTTTGCTTCTTCCGGGAAGTATCTGGAAAAGGCGAAGAAGTTAAAGGGTAAAAGGGTGAAAAATGCTGATGACAGGCGCCTGATGGAACTCAATACCTATGTTGTTGACCGCAAGCAGCCTTCTCTCCGCCATGGTGGCGACTTGGAGGGTATCCGCCAGCATTTGGATTACTTTAATGAATTAGGTGTAACAGCCCTTTGGTTTACACCAGTTTTGGAGAACAACAGTCCTGATAACGAGGCGGGCTATAGTACTTACCATGGTTATGCCACTACCGATTATTATCGGGTGGATCCCCGTTTTGGAACGAATGCTGAATACCGTCAGTTGGCTGATGAGGCGCATGCCAAAGGACTGAAAATCGTGATGGACATGATTTTCAATCATTGCGGCTTTGAACATCCATGGGTAAAAGATATGCCTTCGAAGGATTGGATCAATCTGAACGGGTGGCTGAAAGAGTCGAAGGGCTCTAGCGATCCCAGAGGCACCAGTTTCCAGCAGACCAGTTATAAACTGACACCCGTGAAAGATCCGTATGCTTCGGATGTTGACCTGAAGGAAACCGTTGACGGTTGGTTCGTGCCCACCATGCCTGACTTGAATCAGCGCAATCCGCACGTGATGACCTATCTCATTCAGAACTCCATCTGGTGGATTGAGACAGTAGGTATCGACGGTATCCGCATGGACACCTATCCTTATGCCGATGCGAAGGGTATGGCTCGTTGGATGAAAACCCTCGATGAGGAATATCCCAACTTCAATGTGGTGGGTGAGACTTGGGTGACGGAACCTGCCTATACCGCTGCGTGGCAGAAGGATTCTAAGCTCTCGGAGGAGAATTCTTATTTGAAGACCGTGATGGACTTCTCTTTCTTCGAGAAACTCTCACAGGCTAAGAACGAGGAAACGGATGCGTGGTGGAACGGTCTGAACCGTCTTTATAATAGTTTCGTCTATGATTATCTATACGAGGATCCGAACCACGTGATGGCCTTTATCGATAATCACGATACCGACCGCTTCCTGGGCAATGGTAAGGATTCATTGGTCTTGAAACAGGCATTGGCCTTGCTGCTCACCGTGAAGCGTATCCCGCAAATCTATTACGGTACGGAGATTCTGATGAACGGCACGAAGGAAGTGACCGATGGCAACGTGCGTAAGGACTTCCCTGGCGGATTCCCCGGAGATACGAAGAACTGTTTTACCGCTGAAGGACGCACGAAAGCCGAACAGTCGATGTTTCAATGGCTTTCGAACATTCTGCACTGGCGCAACGGCAACGAGACCATTATCCGGGGTATGCAGAAGCAGTTTATCCCCTACAATGGTATTTATGTAGTGGCACGTAGCTGGCATCGTAATAACGTGGTGACGATTCTCAACGGTACCTCCAAACCAGCTACGATGGAGATTGCCCGCTATGCAGAACTTATCGAGAACCAGACAGAGGCCGTAGATATCACTACGGGCAAAACAGTAAGTCTGACGAAAGACATCAAACTGCGTCCCCGTCAGACGATGATTCTGGAATATTAATTTTTATATTTTACACAGAGACACGGAGATGCAGAGAATTTAATAACGAAAAAAACTCTGCGTCTCCGTGTCTCTGTGTACTATTATTATTTATTCAAGCTGAGGCTATAAAGCGTGCAAAGTGAATGTTTCTTGGTAGGGGATGAAAATACAAGGAACAAAGCATGTTTGCCAGTCTTTCCTTTTAATCCCTTCAGCTCGATTTTGAAGTCCTTAGCCTTACCGCTCTTTCCGCTAATCTTCATCTCTCCGACACACTTGCCGCCACAGTTCTCCCACGGATTGTCAAGCATTACCTTGACGTTTCCTTTCACACCTGTGGTCTTCATGTTTAGTAACAGGCGGGCGGTGTTGCCCTTGACACCATCAAGATTGAAGTACTTATATCCCACGATTGAACCGTCTGTGTTGTTCACCACTGGATTGCAGTTCCATTTGATGTCGTAGGGGTCTCCCTGTGGAATCTCTTTCAGATAGGTGGCCTCCACATAGGAACCGGTATAAATGGAGTTGCCCTTGCTGTCGCGAGTAGTAGGTTCCGGACAGGTAAGCCAGCAGGCAATGGCAGCGGGATAACGCTTATTCATCTGCAGCCCGTTCAATTCAAAGCCTTCAGAGGTGTATTCGCCTTCCGAAATCTCCACTTTGCCCCTCGGTCCTTCCTGCACCTTTACAGTAACAGGAGCCACCATGGCCTGACGGGAATACTCGTTGACACCCGTCTGACGGTGGTAGAATATATACCACTGGCCGTTGATTTCACAAAGTGAACCGTGGGTGTTGCCGGTTGGATTTGCTGTCGGGATGATATTGCCGTTAGCATCCTTCCCGCGGGCACGGCCGTCAATCAGCGTACCACCGTATGTAAACGGACCAAGAGGATAGTCGCTGTAGGCATAGGCCAGCGTATAGTTCACCATGGGCAGTCCAAACTCCCCTTCACGGGTGAAGCGGCTATAGATGAGCACGTACTTGTCTTTAATCTTTCGCATCGAAGAAGCCTCGAAGAAACGGAATATATCATCTTGCTGGTAGCCGGGAATCAGATTCTCGATATTTTGTCCGCCCTTCTTCAGTGTTGCCATCGTGGTGGGATCGAGTTCTGCGCCGTGCGATTCGCCGAAGCCCCAATAGCCATATACTCTGCCGTCGTCATCCACGAAAACACCCGGGTCGAAATATAGGATTCCTACCGTCTCGTTGGGCTTCTCTGGGTTCCAGTTGCATACTTCAAAAGGACCGTCAGGTCTTTTGCTCTTGGCAATCATGGTCTGGCGACCTCCGTTCTGCGTGTTAGGGTAGAGATAATAGGTCTTTGAGCCGTCTTTCTCTTTTACCATAGCCACATCGGGCGCAAAGAGCACGTCGGCAGCCCCGTCAGCATTGAGCAGTTTGCCGTCAGCACCCTTTTTCGATTCGAAGATGATGCCATCGTAGCGCCAATGTGTCAGGTCGTTTACGGATGCTGACCACACCACCTGATCTGGTCCACAATAGGCCGTACGGTAGATATCGTGCGAACCATAGATATACACGCGGTATTCACCGGGTTTGTCGGGGTCCTCAAATACATAGGGTTCGCCGTCGGGGATATGCTCCCACAGAGGCAAATAAGGATTTTGTGCCGTGATGTTTAAAGTTGCCGCAGAGCAGAGCAGCAAAAGCAGGTAAAGCCATTCTTTTCTCATAATTCTTTTTAGGTTTAAAGTCATGTTTTTTCATTTGGATACAAAGATAATAAAAAATGAAGAATGAAGAACGAAGAATGAAGAATATTTTATATTTTGCATCAGAATCCAATTGACTGAATCCTATGCAATCACGGAGTAGGTTCTCCGTTCATATATAACCATATTTCAGCCTTATTTTTGGCCGTTTCAGATAAAAGCATTATCTTTGGCATCGCTAAACGGAAGAGACGAAGAATCACCGGGACGGTTCTTTGACTCATTTTTATAAAGAATATTTGGTGGTAACAAGAATAAAGAGTATCTTTGCATCATATAGTATAAACAAGTCCCCGTGATCTTTTGCAAGCATTGAAGGAATTTGGTGGTGGGGTACGGCAACTCTCCAGAATTACAGGTGTCTCTTATGGTATCATTCAACGGATATAGAATGAATCAAAGAATCGTCCCCGTGATCTTTACCTTTGATTTGTACCGTTTGAAATAATAAAAGTATTTATCATGACATACAGACGCGAAGTAGAAAAAGCAGTTAAAGCATATTTGCTCCCATTAGGTTTTAAATATCGTCCTAAAACGTACAATTTCTTTAGACAATATTCTGATGAGATTACGCAAGATATTGGTTTCGCTTATGAAACTCACGGACGTTCGCATTACTATTTTATGCGTACTTTTATAGGAGTAAACTCTATGTCACTCAATAAGATATTATTTGAAGTAACAGATGGTATCGTAGATTACAGAAACTTAAATGTCGGTCCAGTCTATCACAGCCGACTAAAGTTTAATACGGAACGGTACAGTGACTATGAATACATACATTGTGAGTTTATCGGCGACAGACCCATGGAAGAAAATATTGCCGACCTGGATCGTATGTACAAGACAGATGCACAGTTCCTGTTCGACATGTACAGCACACAGAAGGCGATATACACATGCCCTGCACACGAAGAGGTTCTACCGTTTAACCCTGTCAACACGCCTGGTGTATTCTACTACGGACCTTTGGGCTTCTTCTTTGACGGGCAGTTTGACAAGGCATTTGAATATATTGAGCGGTGGATACAGATTGCCAAAGAAAACATCAATATGTATGGAGTCTGCGATGAATTCCTGGAGAGCAAGAGCGCATACGAAGCCATGCGCAAGAACCTGAAGAAATGGATTGCTGAGCGCAGGCAGTTCAAGGTTGACGACGAGTATCTCCCGTCTTACGACAATTACAAGCCTGATACATTCAGAGAAGGCTTGCAGAAAGTCCAGTCATTAGTCAGCAAGATATTAAAACCTTGATGTTTACGGGTCACAGGGGACGGTTCTGAAGTGAACCCAGAAAGTTGGACAGATTAAACACTATTGCTCATTAATGAAAACGATTATCTTTGTAGTTTTTTAGCCGTGAATTGAGCAAGTCGCAAAACTGTTGCGGCTTCAGAGAAAGGCCATATGCAGGCAAGGCTTCAGCAGAGCCAGCGACTACGTTATTCATTTTGCGGATAGAACGACTCACGGAGTTACTCTCATCCATCTTCATTCGTTCAGCATCAGGCTTGAATCGGATGCCTACCATTTTTGTTGATTTTATATTTATCAGAAAGAAGGACTGCACATCTGCGAAGCGTACTCCCCATTTACGGAAGCCATTATTCACTTCGACACCTTCATCTGTGATTATATAATAGGGCGAACGCGTTAAAAACTCTTTCAATACGAGATAAGTCATGAACAAGCCACCACCTCCAAAAAAGATAATACCAATCCAATCAAACCACGCCCTTTCGCCACGAAAGAGCATAAACACTCCCATTGCAGCAGCGGCGAAACAGACAATAATCAGGAGAATCATTTTCCAAACGGAGTGATAAACTTCAATTGTTTCCATTGTTTTTTATCTATTTCGGATCACGGGGAAGGTTCTCCTGATCCAGGTTTTAATCACTTCTTACTGCAAAGTTATCATTTTTTTCCCAACTGACGAAATAAGATTCTATTTTTGTTTACTTGAAATCAGTTTATATTTAAACAAATAGAATAAAGCGGCTATGGTAGAGCCAATGAGGGCTAATGCCATGTCTTTTTGTGCATCCCACATATCTCCTTGTTGGCCATTATAGGAGTCGGCTGTTGCTGGACTCATGACTACGGTAATCAGCCACTCAAACATTTCGTATATCATACTGCCAGTCTGTATCACTAACCATGCTATCAATATTGCTATCAAAGGCTTCTGACGCAATCGCTCTTTACAAAGATATACCAGGAAGGGGAATAAAAGCACACCAAACGAGAAATGTACAAAGCGGTCGTAATGATTACGAGGGTCTTGAAAGAAATCAGCGCCTACAAGTCCCAACGAGACACTCCATTCCTTATAGGGTACATTAGAGTAAACATAGCGTGCGCCAATAATATGAAGCAACGTGAACAGGGCTATCCCGATAAAGGCCGACATTGGCATCCGGCTTTTCCTCAAGTCGGCTACCATTGGTATCAGCAGTAAAATCGTTCCGATATGTTGCAGATATTGGTCGCGAGGGAATATCGGATGAATGCACGTCAATATCCCTATTAGTATAACAATTAAGAAGAGTATGGTCTTTGTCGTTTTCATACCAATTACGTTCATCTCTTGTTGGCTGCATAATGGGATTTAATAGGCTTCGCCCCAATGGTCGCAGAGGCGGCGGGCTTCGTCGTCGGTGAGATGGACGACAGCCCCGTGTTTGGGAGATGTGAAGTTATCTGTTTTCATAATGGCTTCCTTCTGGCCTTTCTTTTTGGCATTGAACTGGCCGAGGGGCGTGAAGGTCTTGAAATCGGTGGTCTCTACGAAACCGAAATTGTGTGTCTTCTGCCCGTAGCAGTCGTACATCAATATCCATTTTTCTTCACCGATACGCTTCCATACGTTTGGCGCCTCGCAGGCCGTGGGCTCAGGATCGACAAATGCTTCCTGATAGGTCCACGGGCCGGTGATGTTGTCGCTATAGGCCTGTTTGATGCCAGGTGTTCCCTCATGGCTTACGTAAGAGAGATAATAGCGGTCACCCACTTTGATGATATCGCCATCGATGGCTGAAACGCCTGATTGGGGATGTTCAAAAAGTATCTTCGGCGTGGTGGTCAGCGAATCGTAACGGTCGTTGACGTACGCATAATAGAGCTTGTTCTGCTCGTTCTGATGACGCATGGTGAAATAGATCATCAGTTGTCCGGTCTTGTCATCATAGGCCGTTTCTGGAGCCCAGGCACAACCAATCTCGGGGTCAATCCTGTCCATACGGAGTAGGGCGTGATCCCAATGGATAAGGTCACGGCTACGCATGAGCACAAGGTTCTTGTTGTTTCCCCATCCGTAGGTCTTTCCGTCACGTTCCCATTCGGTATTGCGTTTTCCTTCTTTCTGAGCAAAGATATGAAGGTCTGTCATAGCGAGGTAGAAGGTACCATCAGGACCGCGAAAGATGTGTGGGTCGCGCACGCCGCGCTGTTCGGCAATGGTGTCGCCGTTGATGACGGGCTTGTCCTTGTTGAGGGCATGGAAGGTGTAGCCGTCCTTCGAGATGGCCATGTGGATGGAATGGGTGTTGTCCTTATGGTAAACCATGAGATAACAACCCACCCCCTGACCTTCCGAAGAGAGGGGGCTTAGAATACCGATGAGGGCTGATAGGGCGAATAACAGTTTTTTCATAATATGATTACTTTAAAGGAATAGGGCTTCATCATGATGGGGACATTGCCGCGTGCCTGTCCTTTCTGTGTCTTCACTTGAGTTTCACCAGGCTCTCCGCAGAACTCTTCGTATTCATATTCGTCGGGAAGCGTGAGACCGTTGAGACTGATTTCAGTGGGAACGGGAAGGGCATTGACCAGTTTCAGATACTGGCGGCCAGTCTTTTCGTCTTTCACAAGTGAGGAAACAAGGCGATGACTGAGTGTAGAGTTTAGAGTGTAGAGTTTAGAGTTATGATTACTTTCTGCCGTATCCGGGCTTGCCGGGTTTTCATAACTCACCGTTCTAAACTCGCCGTTCTCCACTTTAATCAAAGAGGGGATGTAACGGTTGCCGCTATAGGTGCCGAAAAGGCGCTGCGTCTCGTAACTGGGAGTGAGCGTGATGCCCTTGTTGTTGAAATAGATCAGGTCGGGATTCCAGTTCTGATGCTGTTCGTTACAGAGCAACGGAGCATAACTGGTCATGGCCACCACGTCGCCATTGCGCTCGATATTGCAGAGATAGATAGCCTCAGCGAGGGCACATTCCACATCGCTGCGGCGTTTTCCGCTGTTGGCACTGTATTCGCCGAGATAGACCTTGGCACCGTTACGGTCGTAATGGTCGTAATAATCTTGATGATGGAGGAACCAGCCCGTACTCTCATAATAATGCTCATCCACAAGTTGGGCGAGTTCGGGATGCTTCTTCACGAAGTCCCAGCCTTCCATGTAATCGCTCGAAGGCTTGTGGAAAGGACCTGCCGTTCCGCAGATGGTAATATCCGGATAGCGTTCGTGAATGGCGCATGTTATCATTTCGTAGCGTTCTTCGAAGGTCGTGCTGATAAGGTCCTCGTTGCCAATACCTATATATTTAAGGTGGAAAGGTTCGGGATGACCCGCTTCAGCACGCTTCTTTGCCCACTCGTTGGTGGCAGCATCGCCATTGGCCCATTCGATGAGATGCAGGATTTCGTCGATATAGGGTTGCATCTCGTCCATGGGAATGCCGCCTTGTTGTCCTCCCATTCCACGACTGTCGGCCTGTGAATTCTGACAGGGAACGCCGGCAGCAAGCACAGGCAGCGGTTCGGCTCCCATATCCTCACACCACTGGAAATATTCATAGAAGCCCAAACCGCGCGTCTGGTGATAGTTCCAGATATTAAAATCTGGCATACGATCCTGCCAAGGGCCGATGGTCTCGTTCCAATGATAGATGTTGTCGATACCTTGGCCGTGACTCATGCAACCGCCAGGGAAGCGTACGAACTTCGGATGCAGGGCAGCGATAGTTTCGGCGATATCGCGACGCAGACCATGACCTTTGTAGGTGTCTTGCGGGAAGAGACTTACCATATCAATGGCAATGGTGCCCCGTTTCATACCTTCTATCTGCAGACGGGCGCTATCGCAATCGGCAGTAGCTGTGAAATTGACCATATAGCGCGTCCACTCCTTGGAATCGGATTTGATGACGGCGACACGGTTGCTGATAACAGCAACGTCTTTGCCGGCAGTTACGAGAGAGACGCGTAGCTGTTTCTTCTTGCAGTCCACATTACGGACATAGCAAGAGAAATCGTACTTCTCCCCTTTCTTCAGACAGATACCGTCCCATCCATTGTTCCACACCTTTCCGTCAGTAAGGCGGATATGATGAGGATTATTTTTGCTCAGTGGCTGTTCGGTAGAGACTTTGAGGTCACCGTTCCAAGCGGTGGTGGCATTCCATTGTACTCCCCTTCGGTTATAGTCCTTTGCCGTGTATTCAAAATCACGGTTCTGGATGAGTTCCGCATAGAGACCGCCATCAGCAGCATAGGAGATATCTTCGAAGAAGATACCGATGAGTTTGTCGCTGATGGCTTTCTGTTGTGTGAGATCCACGTTGAGCATAGCCTTCAATGTCTGAGGCAGATGGGGTAGGAGGTTTTCCTTATCCTGATGCATGCGCTCACTACTTTGCTGTGCATCTTCCTTCAGCATGGCGTGATGCTGGCAGACGTTCAGAAGTTCCTCTTCGCTGAGGCTGACGATTTGTCCAGTCACTTGTTTGCCGTTGATCGTGACCGTCTCACGCTTGCCGGAGAGTTCTTTATAAAGATTCTGCAACTGAGAGGAAACACATGCTACATCCTTTTCGAAATGACGGAAATCAGCAGATACTTTTGACTGCCGGAGTTGGCCTTTGCCATTCTGATAGACCACATAGTCATTTCCTCCCTCAGTAATGATAACCGGTCGCAGACAAGTTTGAGCAGACATGACAGGATAGTCTTGAGGACGCCATGTGATGAGATCGCGACTATAGGCAGCGGCAAAAGTAGGGGCTGTCTCATTGACCTGCCAGACTGCACGCCAAGTTCCGTCAGTCATTTGAGTAATGAAAGGCGAGAACATCCGTTTCTCCTGTCCCCAGGCGCCGTAGTCGCTGGAGAGCATCTGCCCGATTTCCTGCCATTGCTGGCTTTCGTCCTGATATGCGATGTGGAGTCCGTCATTCGGTTCCTGATTGTAGAAGAATACCGAGATAACAGCTAAGAAAAGGTTGAGCATATGATTTTAGTTGAATGTATGAGTGTAAATTTGTTGTCTCTATGATAGCCGATAGCACCCGTCGCTCTGTCCACTCGTGGAGAGTGGACAGAGCAGACTGATGAGTGCTAAAAATGTAGATGTCAGAATTTTCATTAGTTATTCTTTCATTTACTATTCAGCGTACTTATATCCCCAAATGGTGACACCTGTCTTGCTGTTAAGTGCTGTGAAGCAAGGTGCCTTCTCGTTTTTGGGTTCCAAAGTTTGGCGAATCATTACCCCCTTGCAGTCAGCACCGATGTTAATGTTGATGTAACAAGTCCCGGATTTGGCAGTCCAAGTGCCCTTATATTGCTCACCAGAGATGGTGCCGTCGGCATTCAGTGTGACTTCCACTGGCTTAGAATATGCCTTGGTAAGATGGTTGAGTTTGTAGTTGTGTACTAGCAGTTTGTACTTACCGGGAATATCCGTCGAGGCAATCTGTTGCTTGGTGGCAATATCTATGCTCTTGATACCTTCACCCGTATACTCGAATGGTGCTGCCACAAGCCAGCCGTCTTCGTTCTGGAACAACTGGTGGACGCGAACCTGATGACCTTCACCCCAGTTTTGGAAACGGGTGTGATATACCAGGTAGGTACGACCGTCGGGCGCAGCTATGACCGAGTTGTGACCCTGCGAGCGTTCGCCAGAAGTCTCGTTGGTTCCGCCCGTCAGCAGGTTGCCCCAATTGGAGTAGGCTCCGAAGATGTTGACACCACGGTTGCCGTCATTTTCATTCGGGCCAAAGTTCAGCAGATAGCGGGGATAGAGTGCCGTCTGGTTCTGACTGTCCACGTAAGGTCCATCGGGATTCTGTGAACGGAACACACGCATCTGGTAACCACCGTTGTTGTAGTCGCTGGCAACACCACCGGCAGCCAGACCGCCATTGGTGACGAACAGGAAGTAATAGCCACCTATGTATTCAATATAAGAGGCTTCGCCCGACGAATAATAGCCGCCTGCTATCTTCTTGCCGAAGTAGGGATCTACGGTGATGCCGTTGCCACTACCCGTCAAAGCATACTCCACATCGTAGTCGCGCAAACCTGTATTCTCGTCCAGTTCAAGCATGTAGATACCACCGCTCCATGAGCCGTATGACATCCAAAGTTTGCCCTGCTCATCGTAGAATACGCAGGGGTCGATACAGTTGGGATAGCGTTCGCCCCACTTATTGCCCACGGCATAGCGTGAAGGCAGCGATGTCTGTGTGCCGATGACAATCTCCAGATCGGTGTCTTTGAAGCTTGTTCCCGTGTGGAATCCGCTGATGACAACAGGTGCCTGATAGCGGTAAGGTCCTGTAATCTTATCGGCTGTCAGCAGCACAATGCTTGAATACCAGTTGTCGCCATTGACGCTCAAGTACATGCACCATTTGTTCATGGCCTTGTTCCAGATGACATCAGGTGCCCACATCATGCCGTCCACGCTGTAGTTGCTATTGCCTCGCTTTGACCAATTAAAAGCATTGAAGTTGAAGTCGTACTCTACTCCCCCCTTCTTTACCTTTGTCACCTGTGGAGTGGTGAAGGCCACGTTGTTAGCCGCATTCGTGCTGTTGGCTGTTGCCCATGGAACGGTGACAGCCTGCCAAGCCATCATATTGGTAGTCCACGCATTGGCACGATGCGAACCGAAGATATAGTAGCGCTGCGACGTATGGTCATATACAACACTGGGATCGTGCACGCTGACACGCTTTAACAGCGACGCACCGTTGGCAACGTCTTCTTCGATCTCGGCCGAAGGCTTGTCGGTCTCAAGGGTGGTAAAAGTAACGTCGGAGGAATACTTCACCTCAGAACTGCTCTGCACATAGGCACGAACATGATAGGTGGTGGAGGCTGTCAGTCCGGTGAGTGTGACCTTCATGTCTTCCGATGAGGCTGTTGCCTTTGTGTCGTTGATGGTAGGATTGGCCGAAGTGCTGTAGCAGAAACCGCGTCCAATTAAGGCCGTGCCTGTCGAAGTAGCCTCAACAATAGCCGATGAAGACGTGATAGATGAAACCACGGGGTTGGTAACGACCAGATTACTGGAGCCTCCTCCCGTTTCGTTGGAATCATCGCTGCCACCACAGGCCATGATAGTTAAACCGAGGCCTAAGCAACAGAAGAATCTTAATAATTTTTTCATTCTATTATTTATTTACGAATAAATTGCCCACGGACAATTTGCTTGTCCGCAGGCAATTTTGTGAGACAAAATAATTACTCGAAAATCAGGTGACTGCCATCCACTGTGAAGCGGAAGTAGACGTCGTTACCGTCGGTAGGACTGATGCCGATATAATCCTGATTGTAGGTGTTGCCGTCATTGCCCACCATGATGCACTTAACATCGATGGAACCTCCATTGTTGGTAACAGAGACGGTGACCATAGCTTCGTCCATAGCCTTCAGCCATGCACCCCAGTCTGCCTGTCCGCCGCTTGGTGTGCAGGCTCCATAGCAGTCGCCCCAACCATAGTTGTCGGCACGTACCACAGCATACTCGGTATTGTCCTGACGCGTCAGTACCACGCAGAAGTTGTTCCAATTGCTGACTCCGTTAGTGAAGTTCTTGATGCGTGTAGAGACTGTCTTCCCAACGGGAACGTTAATCATTTCAGAATGAGCTCCCCAGAAAGCTGTAGAGTTGTCGTCAGCACCGATTACGTTGTCGAACTCGAGGTGGCAGCCATCCACCGTGAAGCGGAAGTAGAAGTCGTTGGGATCAACAGTGTTGATGCCGTTATACTCCTGGACATAGGTGTTGCCGTCAGTGCCCAGCATGACTGCCTTGACATCAGCAGTACCATCACCGTTGTTGGTCACGTAAGTTGTCACCTTGGCACCGTCCATAGCTTTCAGCCATGCACCCCAGTCTGACTGTCCGCCGCTCGTAGAGCATGCTCCGTAGCCGTCACCCCATCCATAGTTGTCGGCACGTACCACGGCATACTCCGTATTGTCGGCTTTGCAGAGTACCACGCAGAAGTTGTTCCAGTTGTTCTGTCCACTGGTGTAGTTGGTAAAGGTGGTAACGAATGTTTCACCGGCATTAACCTTGATATTGTCAGAGTGAGCACCCCAGAAGGCTGTAGAGTTATCGGTAGCACCGATAGAGGTGTACATCTTGTCGACAACTTCAAACTCGGCTGTTCCGATAATTGGTGTATTAGCGGCTTCGCCCTTATATGTCTTAGCGTAGACGGCTACAAGGGTCTTCTTACCCAGCGAGTGCATATTAGGTACGGTCTGGAAGGTAAGATCACTTGCCTTAACTGTAGCAGAAACCTCTTGTTCGAACTGGATGGTTGCTGTAACATTGGCAAAGGCATCTTCAAATGATGTTCCCTGGAGCACCTTCTTGGGTACGCCGTTGAGAGTCATAGACAGTGGCTGTTTGTCTTCCCTTGAAGTGAAACCGCCGATAGGCTCGATGGTAGAGCCGAGGAAGTTGATAAACGAACCCTCAGGAACCAGGAATGCACGAATCGTGGTATTTGAGGCATCAGCATTGAGGTTAGTGAGTGGAGAGGTCTGTTTATAAACTTTGGTTACATTACCATTGGTAATGGTAACTTCCAAGCCACCAGAGGTGCGGTCAATGGTCAGCGTCACCTTACCGCCAAGTCTGTCAACACCGCTATCGGTGTCACTGCCAAATTCAAGATCGCTAGTTGCCAGGCTACGGTCGATATAGTCGCCCCATTCTGAGTTACCGCTAGGCTGGAAGTCATAACGGATGGCACCATACTCCTTATAATTGGCAGCACCGCGGTCTTCATCATTGGTAATGATGAGTGCGAAGTTTTTGTAGGTGTTAGTGGCAGCAGGGTTGATGTTCAGGTTAAACTGGGCAATCCATTTCTGCCCTTCAGGAATCTGATAGTACTTTGAAAACTGTGCCCACCAGCCTGTGGAAAAGTCTGTGGCACCAATGGTATATACATCCTCTTCCATACCTTCGATAACATCGCCACCCTGATTCTTAGCCTTCTCTGCAGCGATAGAGTCAGCCTTGGACGACAGCCAGTCGGGAGCGTTTATGCTGAACAGATCGCCGCCCTCACAGCTCGTAAGCATCATCAAACCAAGAGCTGCTGCACAAAATGCTGTTGCTATTTTATTGAATTTCATAATTGTATTCTTTTTCTTAATTCTTAATTCTTAACTCTATATATAAATTAGAGGTTTACTACGGGGTGTACCGGACCGTATAGCTTGTCGGCATTGCTCGTGCTGCTATTAGCCGAGTTGCCCTGAAGGTTCGGGTTGTCGTTCAGCGTTCCCTGATAGATGGGGAAGAACTCATGTCCCTGAATCCAAGAATCGTAAGAGCTCTTCAGTTCAGGATCTACACCTACGTCAGAGTAGTTGACTGACTCCTTCACGCGAGACTTGTCGTTGGTACGGCGGAAGGTGGCATGCTCCTTCAATTGCTGCAGACGACCTGCATCATAGAACCATCCCCAGCGGAGGAGGTCGAAACCACGACCAAACTCACAGCCGAACTCCTTCGGACGCTCCACATTGGCAATTTGTTCGAAGAGTTTGTCGGCAGAACTGAAATCGGAGAGTTTCAGGTTGGCCAGTCCTGCGCGGCTGCGCACCTGGTTGATCCAGTCGATGGCTTGCTGTGTAGGACCATTCACTTCGTTCTCGCACTCGGCAGCGCGCAGCAGTACGTCTGAGTAGCGCATCATACGGAGGTTGATACCACAGTGCAGACCGGTAACCACCTTGTCATAAAGACCAGTACGGAAGTTGGTGTTCTTAGCCACGGGCAGACCACCATGGTTATTGTTTGTTGTTACAGGCGCATCGGCAGTCATAGGAGTGGTGTAGCATACATTGCCATACTCGAAGCCTTCCCATTCTGGCTCATAGGTTCCGATGGTCCAATAGAGACGTGGGTCAAGTGAACCGCTTGTGGTACGCTCCTTCTTGAACAGGTCATACAACCAGTTTGAAGCAGAGAGGTCAGCCCATCCGCCGAAGTCGCCAGGACCGAAGTTACTCTCGATGGCGTGTCCCTGTGTGGCGTTAGGACTGGTGTTCACCGGAGTCCACTCGTCGTCGGTACCCTGTGAACCATAGTCCAGATACTGAACCTCGAACAGACTCTCTTCGTTGTTCTCGTAGGCAGAGCCCTCGCGGAAGTTGTCGCCATAGTTGGCCATCAGTTTGTAGGTACCATACTGGCCGTTGATAATGGCCTTCAGCACGGTAAGTGCCTCACTGTACTTATGACGCATCATCAGCGCACGTGCATAGTAGCCGGCGGCTGCACCGCTGGTGGCACGGCCCTTGGCCCACTGGCCTCCGGCATCGCGTGTAGGCAGCAGCGTCATGGCTTCGGCAAAGTCCTTTTCCACCTGGTCCCAGACTTCATCGTAGGTGCTGTTGCTGCCATAGAGGCCGTCGAGTGTGGAATAGGTATTATAGTCAGTAATCAGAATCGGGTTCTGATAGTAACCGGCAAGGTTGTAGTAAGCCAGCCCGCGAAGGAACAGCATCTGACCCTTGATATGCTTCATCTGGTCGTTGAGTGCGTTGTTGTCCTCACCACAACGAGACAGGGTGAAGTTGGTTACGTTGATGGTGTAATACCAGTCGCGCCATGACCACTGGCCGATTTCATCGGTGAAAGGTACATTCAGGTCGTCGAAAGGCATATACCAAACCTGTGAGGAGTTCCAAACCTCATCGCCGCGGCAAACGTCGAGCATATAACCTACACGGGCGTAGGTTCCCTCCATGCGGATATGGTTGTAGGCAGCAATCACGTTCTCCTCAAGATCATCGGCCGAGTAGCCGAATGTAGCTGCAGTCTGCTGGTTAGGGTTCGAAACGTCCAGTTTGTCGTCGCAAGAGGTAAGGACGCCTAATCCTAACAGAACAGCTAAGGAAATTTTATGTAGTTTCATATCTTAAATTCGTTAAATTCGTTAAATTCGTTGTCTTAGAAGGTGAAGTTTATACCTGCCATGAAGCTGCGTGCGGTAGGATATGAACAGAAGTTGTAGCCCGGGGTGAAGGTGCCACCGGCATAGTCAACATTATAACCCTTATACTTTGTGAAGGTATAGAGGTTCTGAGCAGATACATAGATACGTACACCTGAGACATAGTTGCCAAACCACTTGTTGGGAAGGTTGCAGCCTAGTTCTACGTTGGCAATCTTCCAGTAGGCAGCGTTCTGGATCTGACGGTCGCAGAACAGGTCGTTCCATGCCAGAGAAGCACTGTTCGACAGGTATGTACGAGGAATGCTTGAAACGTATGTACCGCTATCCCATTGGTTAGCACCCAGAACATCCACACTCTTGTTACCATAGCCATAGCTTGAGTTCAGTGTGTTGTAGAGGTAGTCAGATACATGGTAGCCCAGTGCACCGAATGTGGAAATACTCAGGTCGAAGATCTTGTATTCCAGATGAGCGCTAAGACCGAAGTTTACCTTGGGAAGTCCGCCACCGAGAACGGTCTGGTCGTCACCGTTAACCTGACCATCACCATTCACGTCGCTATAGTAGCAGTCACCCACCTGTGCACCATCCTGATATGACCAGTTTCCTGGATCACGGAGATCAGGTATGTACTCGGGATCCGCTTCGGCTTTCTGCTGCTCCAGTTTATTATGGAGCAGGCGGCCTGCCTCATTCAGGTTGTCTAGTTGTCCCTGAGTAGTGATAAGACCCTGATAGCCCCAACCATAGAAACGGCCAACTTCCTGGCCCACTTCTGTGATGTATGCGCCGGTGATATACTTGTTTGTACCGAAACCAAGCGATGTAACCTTATTGCTCAATGTGCTCAGGTTAGCGCTGATCTGATGCTTCAGCGCGTGGTCGTTGTTGCGGTAGGTGAGTGAGAACTCCAGACCGCTGTTCTCCATCGAAGCAGCATTCATGGTTACTGAAGTATTGGCCACACCTGCACTTGCCGGAACGGGAACACCGTAGAGCAGATCCTGCGACTTGTTCTTATACCACTCTGCCGTAAACTCGATGCGGTTGTTGAAGAAAGCCAGGTCAACACCGACGTTCATGGTCTTTCTCTTCTCCCATGAGAGGTTCTCGTTCACGAAGTTGGAAACGGCAGAACCTGTGATAGGCTGGTTGCCAAAGCTGTAGGTCATGTTGTTACGGGCCATGGTAGCCTGGATGGCGTAGTCGCCCACGGCTGCCTCGTAACCGAGTTCACCATAGCTGGCGCGGAACTTGAACATATTTACGATGTTGCGATCGATAGGGAAGAATGATTCCTGGTCGAAGCGCCAACCCACAGAAATTGATGTGAAGGTGTCCCAACGGATATCCTTTGACAAACGGGAACTGCCGTCACGACGTACAATACCTGAAATGAGGTACTTTCCACCGAAGTCGTAGTTCAGACGTGCGAGGTATGAAGCCAGCGTGTGCTTGTATTCAAAGCTGTTGGCACTCCAGTCGCTGGCATTCTGCAGCTGCAAGAAGTAAGGCTGCGAGAGGTTGATGCCAGTTGCATCCATCGTGTTGGTATTTTCCTGCTCGAAAGTCTGACCCACCACGAGGTTGGCATGGTGCTGGCCGATTGTTCCGTCGTAGGTCAAGGTGTTCTCTATCAGGGCGTCGGTGTACTTGCGATGTGCCTTGGTGAGGCGCTCGTTTTCCTTGGCAAGATACACACGGTTACTCTGAATCCATGTGGAAATAAAATGTTGCTTGATAATCAGATAGTTACAAGGTAAATGGTACAAAAAAGTTCACGTAGATATCCAGTAATTTATTGACATCCTATGCTATTGACACGTTATCGCATTAG
>Ga0256404_1002325_pt1 | contig 42264 bp, 34 predicted proteins | sample RumenRJG_01DNA_FD_185990 | JGI IMG/M metagenome (GOLD analysis project Ga0256404, IMG submission 185990) | Bovine rumen microbial communities from Lethbridge, Alberta, Canada - RJG_01 | ecosystem: Host-associated > Mammals > Digestive system > Stomach > Rumen | place: Canada: Alberta | collected... | reverse complement strand
AATGCAGCTATCAACTTAAAAGAAAAGATGAAACAGACTTTAATAGGTGGAGTTACCGCCGAATTTATGCGCGTGGATCCCCATCGTTTGAACGAAGATTTAGCAATAAATCAAGTAAAAGCGATGGCTTATGAAGCGCGAATTTAGTAAAAGGGGGAGTAAGCCTACTTACTGTAGGCTTATAAACTTTTTATAGATCTAGAATAACGTTGATACATGAAATTTGAGATTAAAAAACGTTGTAATAAAGCCCGCTTAGGTCAAATGATCTTTGACAGAGGTATCGTTAGAACCCCAGCTTTCATGCCAGTAGGTACTTTAGGTACTGTAAAAGGCTTAAGACCTGAGCATGTAGAAGAATTAGGTGCTGACATTCTTTTAGGTAATACCTTCCACTTATGGTTAAGACCTGGCACTGAGGTGATTAAAGCTCACGGTGATTTGCATGATTTTATGAATTGGCACAAGCCAATTCTTACTGACTCAGGTGGATTCCAAGTGTTCTCCTTATCTGATATTAGAAAGGTAAAGGAGGAAGGTGTACATTTTCGTAATCCTATAAATGGCTCTAAGTTATTCTTATCCCCTGAAATCTCCATGCAAATTCAATACGATTTAGGCTCTGATATCGTAATGCAATTTGATGAGTGTATAGGTCTTCCTGCTACTTCAGAGGAGATGGCAAGAGCTATGAGATTGTCTTTACGTTGGGCACAACGTTCTAAAGATGAATTTCAAAGACTTGGGAATAAAAACTCTTTATTTGGCATCATCCAAGGTGGCTCTGATGAGAAATTACGTGAGGAGTCTTTAGAAGGTTTAACTAAGATTGGTTTTGATGGCTATGCCATAGGTGGTTTAGCTGTAGGTGAGCCAAAGCCTGTAATGTACAAAGCTTTGCGCCACATTGCACCTTTAATGCCAGAGGATAAACCAAGATATTTAATGGGTGTAGGTACCCCTGCTGATATCTTACAAGGTGTGCTAAATGGTGTGGATATGTTTGACTGCGTAATGCCATCAAGAAACGCTAGAAACGCTCACTTATTTACCTCAAAAGGTGTAGTTAGAATTAGAAATAGTAAATATGCTAAGGATACAAGTCCACTTGATGAGAATTGCAATTGTTACACTTGCAGAAATTACTCAAAGGCCTATTTACATCACCTAGATAAATGTCATGAATTATTAGGTGCACATTTAAATACCATTCATAATCTTCATTTCTATGAAAACTTTATGAATGATATTAGAAATGCTATTGCTGAAGATAGATTAGAGGAATTTGCACAAAAGTTTTATGAAGTGTATGGCTACCCAGAGCAAGTCTAAGTGACTATTATTTGCAACGACTGTGCAATCACTTTTAGTAAAGCTAAATTATGCTATACTCAAACATTGACTTAATTTAGAGTTCAACCAAATTTTTATTTATAAACATAGGAAATTAACATGAGTATTATTTCAACTGCTTATGCTGCAGATGGTGCTGCACCTGCTGCACAAAATGGCGATTTTTCAATGATCATCGTACTAACCATCTGTATGATCGCTGTGTATTTCTTATTCATGCGCCCAAATAACAAAAAGCGTAAAGAAATGCAGAAGCTATTAGACAATTTAGCTGTTGGTGATGAAGTTTTAACTAACGGTGGTATTGCAGGTAAGATTGTAAAATTACCAGACAACAAAGAGTATGTGTTAGTTTCAGTATCTAGCGGTGTTGTAATGCAGATTAAGCGTAACTATGTAGTTGCTGTATTACCAAAGGGCACACTAGAGGCAATTGCTGTAGAACCTTCAAAGAAATAATCTTTATTCAATAACAAATCGCTTTTAGCGCTTTGTTTCTAAATAACTTAGGATTGTGACTGTGTTAAACAAATTTCCTTTGTGGAAAAATATCATGGTGTTCTTAGTGATCGCCATTGGTTTTTTCTATGCACTACCAAATCTTTATGGTGAAGATCCTGCTCTACAAATTTCTGGTACCCATGGTACAGAGCTTGATCAAAAGACTGTAGATTCTATTAAAAATACTTTAGATGCTAAGAATATTAGTGGCAACTATGAATTTGAAAATAGTCAGTTGCTAATTAGATTTAAAAATACAGATGAACAATTAGCTGCAAGAGAAATTGTAAGTAAGTCCTTAAGTGACAACTATATTGTAGCTTTAAACTTAGCACCAGCTACTCCTGAATGGATGCGCAATTTAGGTATGCATCCACTTAAGTTAGGCTTAGATCTTCGTGGTGGTGTTCACTTCTTAATGGAAGTTGATATGGACGAAGCTATGAAGAAAATTAGAACTCAAATTGTTAACGATTTTAGAACAGAGCTTCGCAATAACAATTTACGTCTAAGCGCTATCAAAGCTGAAAATGATTATGTGTTAGTTGAGTTCCGTGATGAGAACACTCGTGATGAGGCGGTAACTCTATTAAGCAAAAAACAACAAGACTTTGCTGTTGTAGCTCAGGATATTGGCGATAAGTATTGCTTACGCGCAACTATGACCCCTGCTAAGTTATCTGCTGTACGTACTAATGCTGTTGATCAAAACATCAACATTATCCGTAACCGTGTAAACGAGTTAGGTGTAGCTGAACCTTTAGTACAACGTCAAGGTGCAGACCGTTTAGTAGTTGAATTACCAGGTGTGCAAGATACTGCTCGCGCTAAAGAAATCTTAGGTGCAACTGCAACCTTAGAGTTTAGACTTGTAGATTCTACAGCTGATATTCAAGCAGCTGCTGCAGGTCACGTACCAGCAGGTTGTGAGGTTATCAACGATGCTAAGGGCTACCCTGTAGTAGTTCAAAAGCAGGTTATCTTAACTGGTGATCATATCGTTGATGCAAGCTCAAGTGCTGATGAAAACGGCAGACCTCAGGTTAACATTAGCTTAGATTCTCGTGGTGGTAGCATCATGTCAGAATTTACTAAGGATAACATTGGTAAGCCTATGGGTACTAACTTTATTGAGTTCGTTGTATTACCAACTGAAGATCCTAATGCCCCACAACCAGGTCAGCCAGGTTACAAGCCTAAGTTCAAGAAAGTAGAGCGTATGATTAACGTGGCTACTATTCAAGCTCGTTTAGGTACTAACTTTAGAATCACAGGTTTAGATTCACCAAAAGAAGCTCACAACTTAGCTCTATTACTAAGAGCAGGTGCCTTGATTGCTCCTATTCAGATTGTTGAGGAGCGTACCATTGGTCCTTCTTTAGGTCAGCAAAACATTTCTAATGGTTTACGCGCTATGCTTTATGGTGTAGGTTTCCTATGTGTATTCATGGTAATTTACTATAAAGCCTTTGGTTTAATTGCAAACTTAGCTTTACTATTTAACCTAGTGTTATTAGTTGGTGTAATGTCCTTAATTCCAGGCGCTACTATGACCTTACCTGGTATTGCAGGTATCGTTTTAACCTTAGGTATGGCAATTGACGCAAACGTGCTGATTTACGAACGTATTCGTGAGGAAATAAGACAAGGTAGACCTATTCAACAGGCTATCAATGAAGGTTATGCTCGTGCGTTTGTAACCATTGCCGATTCTAATATTACCTCCTTTATTACTGCTTTAATCTTGTTCATGGTAGGTACAGGTGCAGTAAAGGGATTTGCTTTAGTATTGATGATTGGTCTTGCTAGCTCCATGTTTACCGCTGTTACTGCATGTAGAGCAGTTGTAAATATTATCTTTGGCGGACGCAACCTCAAGAAATTGAGCATCTAGGAGTTAAACATGTTCCAAATTATTAAAGCTGGTACTGTCATTCCTTTCATGAAGATCAAAACTTATGTAGAAGTTTTTTGTCTTCTATTAGTTATTGGCAGTATCGTAGCCATGGGTGTTAAAGGCTTAAATTGGGGTCTTGATTTCACCGGTGGTGTGGTAGTTGAGACTAAATATACTCAAGGTGTAGATCTTGAGAAAGTAAAGGAAGCTTACGCAAAAGAAGGTATTGTGGGTAACACCCAACACTTTGGTTCACAAAAAGATGTGATGATCCGTGTAGCTCCTAAAGAAGGTTTAGATCAACAAACTGTAACTAATAAAGTATTTCAAGCTTCAAAGACTATCGATAAGGACGTAAAACTTACTCGTTCAGAGTATGTAGGTCCTGCTGTAGGTGCGGAGCTTGTAGAAAGTGGTATTCTTGCCATTGTGGTATCTTTAGTTGCAATTCTTATCTATATTGCCTTTAGATTCGAGTGGCGTATGGCAACAGGTGCTGTAATTTCCCTTGCCTACGATGTTATTGTAGTATTAGGTGTATTTGCAATAATGCAAGTAGAGTACGATTTGACTGTATTAGCTGCGGTACTTACTGTGGTGGGTTATTCTCTAAACGATAAGATCGTGGTATTCGATAGAATTCGTGAGTGTGCAGTAACCTTACCTCGCAACACCAGCATGGAGCAAATCTTTAATATTTCTATCACACAAACTTTATCAAGAACTATTATTACCTCAGGTACTACCTTAATTACCGTAGTAAGCTTGATGATCTTTGGTGGTGAGATGATTTATGGCTTTGCCCTAGCCTTGTTTGTAGGTATCGTATTCGGTACTTTCTCCTCCATCTATGTTGCTTCAACTTGGCCTTTATTATTAGGTATTTCTCGTGAAAACTTGATGCCTAAGAAGGTAGAAAAGCAAGAATCAGATGGTTATGAAACCATGGATTAAAATTATCGATAATGTTTAATCATTTAAAGTCCTATTGTCTAACCCTAGGCATAGGACTTTTAACCTTAACACTAACTATTGGGTGTAGTTCAACAAGTTCACTTCATAATGAGCTTAGTGGTCCTATTAGTGTCCCTTCCTACCAAATTTACTACTCAAAAGCTTCAGCAAAGACTTTATCAAGAGAGCAGAATTTACTGACTAATTTGTTATTAGTTTTAGAGTCAGATGCCAAATCCCCTGAAGATAAAGCAGAAGTTTTCTATGAGTTAGCAACTGTTTATGACGAGCTTGGTTTAGAGAATCTAGCAAGATTTATGCTGATGAACTCTATTGTGAATAAACCAGGTTTCTACAAGCCTTATGAGCTTTTAGGTATTTACTTTTTAAAAGAAGGCAGAGTAGCTGATGCTTGTGATGCCTTTGATTCAGCCATCTTTTTAGGTAAAGACAAAACTTACGCTTATCCTTATTTAAACCGTGCTTTTGCAATGTACTACTCAAAGCATTACAAATTAGCCCTTGAGGATATGATGTACTTTTACAGAGAAGATCCAACCGATCCATATCGCTTAATCAATCTGTATTTTATCGAGTTAAAAACTCTTGATAAACAAACAGCTTTTGACAATTTAAATCGTCGTTTTGAAGAATTACAAGCTAAATCTAAAAAGAAAATTTGGGGCGAGAGCTTAGTTAAGCTTTGTCTAAATCAAATTAGTGAAAAAGAACTATTTGAGGATATTGTCTCCTACCAAAATGATGACGATTTATTCCAAGAACACTTGTGTGAAGCCTACTTTTATATAGGAAAACTTAAACTAGAACAAGGCTTGGATAAGCTTGCTTTTGATTATTTCTCCTTGTGTCGACAAACTAGAAAGTACGGCTTTTTAGAATATCGTAATGCCTATTTAGAGCAACATGAGCTTGAGAAAAAGTACTCACCTTTAGTGCTTTATGATGAAATAGACGACGAATGACCTTTAGCTTAAAAGTGGTAAATAATGGTTACAAAAGTTCCTTTTGAACTTAATGAAACTCAGTTAGACGAATTAAAAGCTCAGATGCTAGCCTCAGATGATGCTTTAGTCATGAGTGAGTTTTTTAAAGCATTTTCAGATCCTACAAGACTTAATATCGTACATGCCTTGTTATTACACAAGTGGTTGTGTGTAACCGATATTTCAGCCTTAGTAAAATTAAGTAAATCAGCAGTTTCTCATCAACTAGCTTACATGAGAATTAACAAATTAGTGCGCGTTAAACGTGATGGTAGAAAAGTATACTATGCCTTAAATGACGAGCATGTTGAATCTGTGTTTGCGCTAGCTTTATCCCATATTAAAGAATAAATTATGAATAAACCTGTGTATTTTGATTATGCAGCAGCTACCCCTACTGATAAAAGGGTAATTGATGCTATGGTAAAGTGTTTAAGTATTGAAGGCACCTTTGCAAACCCTCATGCAAAAGATCATGTTTATGGTTGGCAGGCTGCTGAAGCTGTAGAAAAAGCTCGTGAGCAAGTTGCAAACTTAATTGGCGCAAGTCCTTTAGAAATTACCTTTACCTCAGGTGCTACAGAGAGCAATAACTTAGCAATTTTTGGTTTAGCTCAAGCTTTAAAACAAAGTGGTGATAAGCGTAATCATATTATTACCTCAAAAATTGAGCATAAAGCGATTTTAGAAGCTTGTGAAATTCTTGAAAAGCAAGGGTATAAAGTAACTTATTTATCCCCTAATAAAGAAGGCATTATTACTGTAGATGCTGTAGAAAATGCCATTAGTGAAGATACATTTTTAGTGTCTATTGCGCAGGCTAATTCTGTATTAGGTGCTATAAGTGATATCCACGCGATTGCAACTATGTGTCATCAGCATAACGTAGTCTTCCACTCTGATACAGCTCAGAGTATTGGCTATTTGAAGATGGATTATGACCATAGCGATATTGATATGATCACTTTAACTTGTGAAAAAGTTTGTGGTCCTAAAGGTGTGGGCGCTTTATATGTTAAAAGAGATTCAAAACTAAAATTAGTAGCTCAAATTTATGGCGGTGGTCAGGAGAAAGGCTTACGTGGTGGTACTGTTGCCACCCATGAAGTTGTTGGCATGGGAGAAGCTTTTGAGATCTTAAAAAAAGAAGGTAAAAGCGATCATGACCGTTTTGCAAAACTAAGACAAAGACTCTTAGAAGGTATTAAAGATGTTAAAGGGTTAATTGTAAACGGCTCTAAAACAGATAATCTACCTAACATCTTATCAATTAGTTTTGAAAACGTAGATGGACACATGCTACTACCTACTTTAGATGGTATAGCAGCTTCAACAGGCTCAGCTTGCTCCTCCTCAAATCTTGAGCCATCCTATATTTTAAAAGCAATTGGCTTATCCGATGAGGTAGCTCGAGCTTCGATTAGATTGTCTTTTGGTCGCTTCACGACTGAAAGTGATATCGATACAGTCATCAGTGAAATTACAACTAAAGTACCTAAGCTTGTAGAAGCTGGTTCAATGTGGAAAGTAAAGTGACATGAAAAAGATTAAGCTATTATCTAACACCGAAAAAGATGCTAAAAATTTAGTACAAATCTATTTAGAAACAGGTAGTCCTAAAAAGCCATTTGATAAAGACTCAAAATTCCTGCCAAAAGAAGATGGTTACACTATCTTTGTAGATCCTAGTGATTTTAAGTGGTATCAAAAAACAGCAAGAACTATTGCAAGTTTAAAAGTGTTCTCCTTAAATCTTCAAGGAAGTGTAGCTTTAACTAAAGAGCAATTTTATTGGTTTTTAATTGCTTTATATGACGGACAGCATGAGCTTAAAGTTGCATCAGTTTTTGATAAAGAAACATGTAAAAAGCTTGAGAATACAGTTAATACTGTAAATCAGTTTAGAGCTATAGCTGATTCTGACTCTAAAGAAAGCACCCCTTCAAAGTTAGTAGAAAAACTTTTCTCTCTTATTAAGGATGCTTGTGACACCACAGGAGATCACGCAAAGCTTAATCTTATTAAACGTGGGGATGAGAAGTTTAAAAAATTTACAGGCTTAAATGCTGTAGGTTTTGCATCATTTCAAGATCCTTGCATGGGTATTATTGATGTAGTGCCAAAAGCTTTAAGTAAAGATGCTCCAATTGATATGGCTTTAGTAGGTAAAGGTATTACTTTTGATACTGGTGGTTATTCTTTAAAGCCTGATAAATACATGGAGACTATGCGCACTGATAAAACTGCGGTAGTTTACTTAGCTGGAGCTGTAACATTAGCCATTTTGCAAGGCCTTAAAAAGAGAGTAAGACTGTATTTGTGTTGCTCTGAGAACATGGTATCAGGCCAAGGCATGCTACCTGGAGATGTGTTAACTTATCCAAATGGTGTAACTGTTGAAATCAATAACACTGATGCTGAAGGCAGATTAGTGTTAGCTGACGGTCTATTACAAGCTTGTAAAGATAAGCCAAAGTTCATCTTAGATATGGCAACCTTAACAGGTGCTGCTAAGATTGCAGTTGGTCGTGATATGTTTAGTGTCATTGCTCAAAATCAAGAACACTCAAAAGCCTTATGTGAAGCTTTTGATGCAAATGATGAAATGTATTGGCAATTGCCTTTGTGCGCTTTCCACAAACGCTTTTTATCCTCAAGAAGAGCAGATATGACCAACTCAGGTCACGGAGATGGAGCTCCTGGTGCTAGTGTAGCAGCATCATTCTTATCCTCTTTTGTTGAAAAGGATATTCCATGGGTTCATATTGATTTATCCTCAGCATATTTGCCAGACGGATCTCCATTTTTAGCTGCAGGACCAACCGGTAGTACTATTTTAGGTTTATCCTATTATTTAACTAAATAGTTAAACTAGGAGTCTTATGAGTAACATAGTAGTGTTGACAGGTGCTGGTATTTCAGCTGAATCTGGAATACCTGTGTTTCGCTCTGAGACTGGGCTTTGGGAGCAAGAGCGCGTTGAAGATGTAGCAACTTATGACGGTTTTTTACGCGATAAAACCAAAGTGCATGAGTTTTACAATAAAATGCGTCGCTCTTTAAAAGATAAAGCACCTAATCCTGCTCATTTAGCACTTACTAAGTTGCAACAAGAGTACCCTAAAAAGACTGGTGGCTCTGTCACACTTATAACGCAGAATATCGATAACCTTCACGAAAAAGCAGGCTCTAAAAACGTTATTCACATGCACGGTGAGCTTATGAGTATTCTTTGTGAGCATTGTCATGAGCGCTATAAATTTGATGGTGATTCAAGCGTAAACTCTGAATGCTTGTACTGCTATCATCAAAGCCTACGTCCTGATATCGTGTGGTTTGGTGAGATGCCATATCATATGGAAGAAATCCAAGATGCCTTAAGCTCTTGTGATCTATTCTTGTCAATTGGTACCTCAGGTGTAGTATATCCAGCAGCAGGCTTTTGCCAAATTGCAAAACAATTTGGAGCTTTATGCGTAGAGTTTAATCTTGAAAAATCTTGTGTAGCTTCTAATTTTGATTTTGGACGCTATGGTAAGGCCTCTGTTACCTTACCACAAGCTGTAGATGAGATTTTACAAACAGGAACCATTAGCAATTAAGCTTGTTTATTGCTTGAGATAAGCAAGCTGTAGTGCTTATTCTTATCATAATATAAGTTCTTATATATCTTTAGCATAATCGCATCTTGTTTCTCCTGAGATAAAGAGTGGAAATAAGATACGATGTTATCCCAGATCTTTTCGTTATCGTCCTTAAGGCACTTAAGTTGCCTAGTTTTAGCGTTACTCATTTTTATCATAAAGGTGACCTACTTATTGTTTCCTACTTATGAGCTTAGTTGTGATTTTTAACAAGTCAAAGCAACTTAATTTAAATTTATAAGTTTGTGAGATAGCTTTAAATCTTAAACATAAAAATTTGCATTCTCACTAGATTAAATTAACCGAAAATGTGCAGTAAAAAAATCGTAAAACAGCTTCGTTATTGTTATAATTATCAGTTTAAATAGTTCTTATTATGGAAAAATAAGCAAATGGCGTCAGATTTAATTAATTTAATGAACCTCTCCCCTAAAGAATTAGGTGAATTCTTTGAGTCTATAGGGGAGAAGTCCTTTAGATCACAACAGATCCTACGTTGGATATATCAATTTGGTGTTACCAACTTTGATGAAATGACTAATTTGCGTAAGGATTTAAGAGCTAAATTAAAAGAGCTTTGTGTAATTACAGCCCCAGAGATTGTAACCGAGCAAAAAGCCTCCGATGGTACTACTAAGTGGGCTTTAGATATCGGTGATGGTCAATTAGTTGAGACTGTACTTATCCCTGAAGAAGACAGAAATACTTTATGTATCTCAACTCAGGTAGGTTGTCCTGTAAAGTGCTCTTTTTGCCGTACTGGTGCTCAGGGCTTTAACCGTAATTTGACTGTTAACGAGATCATAGGTCAAGTATTTAGAGCTGCCACAAGAGTTGGTTTTAGTAACAATCAAGAGCAAAAGCCTATCTCTAATGTAGTGATGATGGGTATGGGTGAGCCACTGCTTAATCTTGAGAATGTAATTAAAGTATGTGATCTCTTGTTAAGTGATTATGCTTTTGCGCTCTCAAAGCGTCGTGTTACCGTATCTACCTCAGGTGTAGCTCCTGTATTAAATAAGATTGCAGGTAAAGTAGATGTAGCTTTAGCTTTATCTTTACATGCACCAAACGATGAACTTCGTGATGAGCTAGTACCACTTAACAAAAAGTACAATATTGAAAAAGTATTAGACTCAGTAAGAAATTACCTAGATAAATCAAATGCTAATTGTGGTCGTGTAACTATTGAGTATGTATTACTAGATCATGTAAACGACAGCACTGAACAAGCAGAGCAATTAGTAAAACTATTACGCACCATTCCATGCAAAGTTAATTTAATTCCTTTTAATGAGCATGAAGGTAGCGCTTATAAGAAGCCATCAAATAGCCGTATAGATAGATTCTATAAAGTACTATTTGATGCTGGCTTTACTGTGATCAAGAGAACTACTCGTGGCGATGAGATTTCCGCAGCTTGTGGTCAATTAGCAGGTCAAGTAAAAGATAAATTATCAAAACTAAAGATTAACGCACAAGTTAACTAAGGCAAGAAAAAATGAGTTCTAGACGTATTAGAAGGTTAAGAAATCGTCAGGATAGAACAAATATTCATAATCAGTTGAGAAAAGAGGTACAAGAGCCTTTTATGGAACAGTCACAAGATAATCAAGAGCAAAATCTTAACATTGATACTCAAAAAGAACCTTTAGAAAATGAGTCTTTAACTAATACTTTATCAGAAGATCAATTAAAGGCTGTTACTCAAGGGGTTAATGAAGACAATGTAGTTGAGACCGCTGTAGAGGCTAACTTAGAGAATTTGACTGCCACTGAAAATGAAAGTGTTGAACCACAAGTAAGTACAGAGCCTCAAACTGTAGCTCAAAATCAAGAAACTTTAGAGCAGGTTAATCAACCACTTGAGAGTGCGCCTGATTTTTCAAGTGAAGAAAAATTACAATCAACTGATGTGGAAGATCCTGATTTAGTGCCACAAAGCACAACCTTGTCAGATGACAATGTACCACGTCGTGCTGGCGCTATTTTATTACACTGCCGTGAGAAATTAGGTTTATCTATCCGTGAGGTAGCTAATCGTTTAAATACAAGAATTAACACTATTTCTGATATTGAACACGACAGATTAAATCAACCTACAGCAGTACCTTTTACTAGTGTACATATTGCAAATTATGCAAAGCTTGTAAATTTAGATCCAAATTTACTTGTAGATATGTACAAAGAAGCAGTAGCTGCTACTGTACAAGAAAATGAGAATGCTCATAAGAATAAAGATTCAGAGCATCACGTATCAAAGGGCTTGAAAGTATTCTCCTTAATAGCCTTAGTACTCTTTGGCTTTGGTTTAGGCTTAATTATTTATAAGTTATTTTCAACCCCATCAGAGTCAAGTACTGGCTCTTTAGTAATTGAGGATACTGTAAACCCATCTCAAGATGAGGAAGGCACTTTAACATTAGATACTAAAAACTCAAAGCTAAAGGCTAAAGTTGTTGAAGAAGCTCCTTTAGTTGATGAGAACACTTTAATGGCTAAAGAGCAGGCAGAAAATCTTGATACTAACGAGATCATTGATGCTCAAGCTAAGACTGTTGATGATGAGGTTGAGGATATTGACTCTCACATGTCTTTGAAAGTAAAGACTCAAAATACTGTAGATGAGAAAACTAAGCAAAAAATTGCTGCCATTGAAAAAGAACAGCAAAACAATAGCTTACAACCTGTATCTTTAAATACTAAGACTGAAACTAAAGCTTTAGAGCTTAAAAAAGATCAAAAGGTAGCTACTGTAAAGACTGAGACTTTAAAAGCTAATACTCAAAAGACAGAAGATAAGAAGGTTGAAACTGCAAAGCAAGAGCAGAGCACAACTCCTGTTGCCACAGAGAGTCAAGTTGCTCTTTCAGCTCAATTAAAGGATATTTCTTCAAGAGTTAGACTTGCAGGTAAACGTGATCCTTTTGAATCTTTTAACACTGTATCAATTAGAGTGTTACACGATGCTGCTTTAAAAGTAACTGCTAATGGTAAGGTATTAAAACAAGGTAACTTCAAAGCAGGTCAAACTATTAAAGTTACTGGTATTCCACCATTAAGAGTAAGTGTAAACGATACTTCAAGCATTAGAGTTACTTATTTAGGAACTACCCTTGCAGTACCTAGTGCAAAGCAAGTTACTTTTGAATTACCTAAGTTATAGGACTTATCATGGAATGGAAAGCTCCTGCAATTAAACGCAGAAAAAGCCGTCAAATAAAGGTAGGCTCTGTACTAGTAGGTGGAGATGCACCTATCTCTGTACAATCTATGACTTGTACAGATACTATGGATGTAGAGTCCACTGTTGCTCAAATTAAAGCTCTAGAAAACGCTGGTGCTGACATTGTAAGAGTAACAGTACCTACACTTGATGCTGTAGATGCTTTTGCAAAAATTGTAAAACAAGTAAATGTCCCTATCGTAAGTGATATTCACTTTGATTACAAAATTGCGATTGCTTGTGCTCAAAAGGGTGCTGCCGCCTTAAGAATTAACCCAGGTAACATCGGCTCAAGTGAAAAGATTGATGCTGTATGTCAAGCAGCAAGAGACTTTGGTTTACCTATTCGTGTAGGTGTAAACGCAGGCTCTTTAGATAAAGATTTAATTGAAAAATATGGCACCCCATGCCCAGATGCTATGGTAGAGGCAGCGCTAAGAGCTGCTAGTACCCTAGATGAGCATAACTTTTTTGATTATGCTTTTTCTGTAAAAGCCTCAGAATTAAATCTTTGTGTGACAGCTTATGAGCAACTTGCACAAAAGACAGATGCACCACTACATTTAGGTATTACAGAAGCAGGAGGCCTAACAGGTGGTACTGTATTGTCATCAATAGGCATTTCTTGGTTATTAAAACAAGGAATTGGCGATACTTTACGCGTTTCTTTAGCTGCTGATCCTGTAGAAGAGATTAAAGTTGGTTGGGCAATTTTAAAGAGCATGCACCTACGTACCCGTGGTGTGGATATTACAGCTTGTCCAACTTGTGGTCGTAAAGGTATTGATGTAGTAAAGACAGTCGCTGCTCTTGAAAATAAATTGTCAGATATTAAACAGCCTTTGAAAATTGCGGTAATGGGCTGTGTAGTAAATGGCCCTGGTGAAGCAAAGGGTGCGGATATCGCAGTTTGCGGTGCACCTAAAGGTCGTTGCCTCATTTATGAAGATGGCAATTTAATGGGCAAATTTGATAGCGATAAAGCAATTGAGATTATTGAACAACGCGTAAGAAGTCGCGTTGCTAATGCTAAGTAATAGGAAATAATATGGCACTTATGGTTCAAGCAATTAGAGGTATGAACGATTTATTACCTGAAGATACTTCTATTTGGCAACAGGTTGAAAAAGTTTTAAAAGATACTTTATCAAGCTACGGTTACAGCGAGGTTAGAATGCCAATTGTTGAGAAGACAAATCTATTTTGTCGTGCAATTGGTGAGGTAACTGACGTAGTTGAAAAGGAGATGTACTCTTTTGAGGATCGCTCAGGGGATCATTTATCTTTACGTCCTGAGGGTACCGCAGGTTGCGTACGTGCTTGTTTAGAGCACAATCTTGTTTACAATCAGGAACAAAGATTGTGGTACATGGGACCTATGTTCCGTCATGAGCGCCCACAAAAAGGTAGATATCGTCAATTCCACCAAACTGGTGTAGAAGTTTTTGGTATTGACGGTCCTGATATCGATGCAGAGTTAATTGCTTTAACTTATGATATTTGGAAGAAATTTGGTATCGAAAACGACCTACAACTAGAGTTAAATTCTTTAGGTTCTGCTGAGGAGCGTAAAGCTTACAAAGCAGACTTAGTTAAATTCTTAGAAGCAAATTTTGAGAAGTTAGATGAGGACTCAAAGCGTCGTACTCATACTAACCCACTACGTGTGTTAGATACTAAAGATCAGGAAGTACAAAAATTATTAGCTGATGCCCCTAAACTTAGAGATTATTTTGGGGCTGAAACTAAAGCACACTTTGAGGGACTTCAAAAGTACTTAGATAATTTAGGCATTAAATACGTATTAAATGATAGACTAGTACGTGGTCTTGATTACTACAATCTAACCGTATTTGAGTGGACAACTACTGCTTTAGGTGCACAAGGTACTGTTTGTGGTGGTGGTCGTTACGATTCTTTAGTTGAGCAATTAGGTGGTAGCCCAACTAAAGCAGTTGGCTTTGGTTTAGGTATGGAGCGCTTAATCCTATTGTTAACTACTTTAGGTAAAGTAAAAGCAAATCCAAGTGTAGATGTATATGTAGTAGGTAGCGGTGAAAACTGTGAAGAGACTATGCTTAAAGTTTCAGCTAAACTTCGTCAAGGTTTACCTGGTAAGCGCATTATGATGCACTGTGGCGGCGGTAACTTTAAGAAGCAATTTAAGAAAGCTGATAAGTTTGGTGCTAAAGTAGCAGTGATTATAGGTGAGAGTGAAATTGCTAATAACACTGTTACAGTAAAGAACATGACAGATAAAGATAGTGAACAACGTGAGTATGCTATTGAGGCAGCTATTGACGCTATCAAAGAGATTTTAAACTAGCATAAAGGAAATAAAGATGGATGTATTAACAGACGATCACGAGAGAGAGCAAGTCGTTCGTAATTGGTGGCATGAAAACTGGTTATCCTTAACCGTTGGCGTAGTTATCGCTATTGGTGGTATGGTAGGCTATCGTTATTACCAAGATCATAAGACTACTCAAGCTCAAGAGTATGCTTATCAAATGTCTGCTATCCAAACTAAGTTAACCTTAGAGCCAACTAAAGCTTTAGAACAGGCAAGCTCCTTTATTAAAGAGCATGAAGACATTTATGGTTCTTTATTATCTTTAGATGTAGCTGCAGTACAAACTAATGAAGGTAAGTATGACGAGGCTCTAAAGAGCGTTGATTTTGCTATTGAAAATGGTGGTAAATTAGTAGCTCCTAATGCCACCTTAGTAAAGGCTCATATCTTAACTCAATCTCAAAAATATGATGAGGCAGTTGTGCTTCTAGAAGGATTAACTCAAGATGCTTATGCAGTTGAGAAACAAGAATTATTAGGTGATATTTATTTATTACAAGGTAAAAAAGATCTTGCTTCAAAAGCATATCAAGAGGCTATTTCAATTTGTGAGCAAAAGAATATTGCAATTACTTCTGTATTACAAATTAAAGCTGATAGCTTAATTGCAGATGGTCAAACTCCTGCTTTTGAAAGAGCCATAAAGCTTGAAGAAAAGATTGCAGCACAAGCTACAAAAATTAAAAAATAATACCTAATTAAATCTACAAATATTAAGGTGGCATTCATGTTAAAAAAGCAATTATCCTGCTTAGTAACAGTGTTAGCATTAGCTTTTGCATCTACTACAGGTTGTAATTCTAATAAAGATTTATTTGCACCTGTAGAAGCACCAGAGATTAAGAATATCTTTGAGCCTTCTTTTGTGTGGTCTGCAAGTACCCAAGGTTCTGATAAGTTCTATTCTCAATTAGTACCTTGCATCAATGGTCGTCAATTATATATTGCCGGTCGTGAAGGTAAGGTTTACTCTTTTGATGCAACTAATGGTGATAAAACCTGGGTTGTAGATTTGTCTGATGAGGAGGAGAACGATAATAAGCGTTCTGCTCGTATTAGTGGTGGTGTAAGCGCAAGTGATCATCTTTTAGCCTTAGGCTCTGAGAATGGTTATTTATACGTATTGTCAAAGACTGATGGTAGTATTTATTTTAAATACTACTTAGGTAAAGAAATCGTATCCGTACCAGCCTTTAATGCCTCTGGAGATAAGCTTTTTGTGCAAGACTCTACAGGTGGTGTTACCGCTTTTGATTTAAATACTAAAGTTGCTATTTGGTCAACTGGTGATACCTCAGCTGCTTTACACTTACGTACTCAAGCAAAGCCTGTGGTAGTAGGTGATGAGCTTTTAGTTTTAGGTACCTCTACAGGTCGTATGCTACTTGTAAGTCAGCAAGATGGTTTCGTGTTAAATCAAATTGTGGTAGGTCAAAACAATGGTAGCTCTGATTTAGAGAGAATATCAGATGTTTCCTCAACCCCACTAATTTTAGGGGATAGCATTTACTCAACAGCCTATAATTCAGGCTTTGTAAAATACTCTTTAGAGAAAAATGCTGTCGTAGGTAAGTTGTCATATAACTCCTCACAAGATATTGCTTATGATGACAATTTCTTTGTGGTAACTGCAGATAACGGTACTGTTTACTGTGTACGTCGTTCTGACAATGTAGAGTTATGGGCAAATTCACAATTACGTTATCGTAATGTAACTGCTCCTACTATCTATGGTAACTATGCAGTAGTTGGTGATTTAGAAGGCTTTATTTACTTCATCAATTTAAATGATGGTTTAATTGATTCTAAGATCTCCATAGGATCAGATCCTATCTATGTAGCACCTTTAGTAGTAGGTAACTGTTTAGTAGTTTACTCATCTTCAGGCTCTGTAGATGTACTTTGCTATGATCCTATTGATATCGTAATTCCTAAAAAACGCTTTACCGATTTAGAGCAAGTAACCGGTAATGCAGCTGCACTTATTGCAGCACAAGCTATGTCACCAGCTGCAACTGGTGGTGTAACCAAGGATGATTTAGAAAAACGTCGTGAGGAAGCTCGTAAGTTAGTTGCTCAAATTCAAAGTAGAGAGCGTCAAATCGAAGCTCAATACCGCGAGTACTTACGTCAAAAAGCTGAATACGAAAAACGTGTTGCAGAATATGAAAAACAACGTCGTGAGCAATTACAAAGCTATGGTCTAGATCCAGACTCTGGTGTAAGCTCAGACAATGATATTGAAATTGTTGAGAGTGATGAATAACCCGTTGTGAAACGGCTAAATCACTTATTGTAGTAATAAAAGGGGGCATGCGTCCCCTTTGTGTGTATAGTAAGCCAATCTTACAAGGATGTTACATGAAAGTTGTTGCTTTAGTAGGTTGTCCTAATGTTGGAAAATCTACTTTCTTCAATAGACTTACTAAGACTCGTGATGCCCTAGTTGCCGATTTTCCTGGTTTAACTAGAGACCGAAAATATGGTCGCGCCCTTTATGAAGGTCGTGAGTTTGTGGTTATTGATACTGGTGGTATTGCAGAGGATGCAACTAATCAGCCAGAGGAAGTAACCTCAAAAATGACTAACCAAGCACTACTTGCAATCGACGAGTGTGATTTGGTGTTATTTATGTTAGATGCTAGAGCTGGTATCTTACCTGGTGACTATTCAGTTGCCGATTACATAAGACGCTCTGGTAAAAAATGTGCCATTATCGCCAATAAAGTGGATGGTCTAGATCCTGAAACAGCTGGTGCTGAGTTCTATGCTTTAGGTTTAGGTGAGGTTTATCCTACCGCTATCGTGCATGGTCGTGGTGTTAATAACGTTTTAGAGGATGTTATCGCGCCTTTATTACGTGAAGAAGGTCCTTTAGACTGCGATTTAACTGACGAAGAGCTTGAAGCAAGAGAGGAGAGTAAGCGTGCATTAGAGCTTGCTCAATGGGAAGAAGGCTATCAGTTCCTTGAGAACGTACCTGTTGACATGGTAGGTGGTGGCTTTGATTGGTATGAGCACAAAGAAAAAGCTCGCGCTCGCCTAAAGGGTGAGGATGTTGACAAAGCAAAAGAAGAGCAAAAGACTCCTTTTGCTGACTTACCAATTAAGTTTGCTATCGTAGGTAAGCCAAATGTGGGTAAATCTACTTTAACTAACCGTATGCTAGGTGAGGAGCGTGTGGTAGTTGCTGATCACCCAGGTACCACTCGTGATTCTATTTATATTCCACTAGAGCGTGGTGATAAGAAATACATCGTTATCGATACTGCTGGTGTCAGAAAGCGTCGTAAAGTAAATGAAGCAATTGAGAAGTTCTCCATTGTTAAAACCTTAAAAGCAATTGAAGATTGTAATGTTGCTTTATTAGTTATCGATGCTCAATCTCACGTTACCGATCAAGATCTGTCCTTACTTGGCTTTATTCTAGAGTCTGGCAGATCACTTGTGATTGCGGTTAATAAGTGGGATGGTCTTGATGTTAAAGTTAAAGATGAGATTAAACTTGAATTAAATTCTCGTTTAGGTTTCGTGGACTTTGCAAGAGTACACTTTATTTCAGCACTTCATGGTACAGGTGTTGGTAACCTATTTGATTCTATCGATGAAGCTTACGCAAGTGCAACTACTCGTCACAGTGCTTCAATGCTAAACCGTATCTTACGTGCAGCTGTTGAAGAGCACGAGCCTCCTATTTCAGGTGGTAGACGTATTAAGCTTAAGTTTGCTCACGCTGGTGGTTACAACCCACCAAGAATTATTATTCATGGTAATAAGGTATCTAAAGTTCCTGATGCTTATAAGCGTTACATCATTAACTGCTACAGAAAATCCTTAAATATTATGGGCTCTCCTGTAATTATTGACTTTAAGGAAGGTGAAAACCCATTTGCAGATGAGAAGCCAGCTCAGAAGCGACAGACTCAATCTCAAATGAGAGCACAAAAGCGTCAAGAAGCTAATGAAAGAATGTGGGCAAGAGCAAGTCAAAAACAAGACAAGGCTGAGCGTCAAGCTATTGCTAAAGCAAGACGTGAAGGTACTGGTTTAGTACTTGCTAAACGTCCAAAGAAAAAGACTAATACAGTAAAATCTAAGTAGTAAAAAGAAAGGATGGCTAAAGCCATCCTTTTTGCTCTTACTTGTATTTTTTTTCAAATACTTTCTGAGGATCGTCGTATTCTTTATAGATGATCTTACGTCGTGGTGGAAAGTCAGGTGCTTTAGCTGTAGGATAATCCACACCAACTTTACCATTAGTATGATATTTACGATGCTCGTAAATGACATAGTTTGGAAGATACTTAAATAAAGACTTAGTCTCCTCTAAGAAATCTTTAATCACCTCTAAGATCTTTAAAAAGTGCTCAATACATACTTTCTCATCTCTTACTTTATATAAAGCTTTAGTAGCTACAATAAAGTAAGTTTGTAAAGAGCCTTCTAAGCAGTCACCCATAAAATAAGTTACAGCATTTTGCTCAAGGAAAGTTAAATACTCACTTACAGATTCTAAAAGCTGAATACCGTCAGTACGATTGTTAATCTTAGCGTTATTCAATTGATCAAGAATCTTATCCACTATAGAGTTAAAAGCTTTTTCGCTAAATAAGGCTTTTAAGTGCTCCATTGTAGTCTCTGTTAGAGGCATTGTTTTTTCATTGACCATGAAATCAAAGAATTCTTTTTTATTTAAAGCAGGTAGCTTATCAAAATCTTTAGCTAAATCCTCTGAGTGCATTGGAACTGTGCTTTTTATCTTTACACCATCAGAGCAGTTATAACAATGAATGTCTTGTCCTTCATTTTGTAAAGTGCCGATAATAAAGCCCATATTACGAGCAGATAACTTAAAGAAGTAACCAGTTTTGCAAGTACCACCAAAGTTTGCTTCTACCACATCAGGAGTTGCATAGGAGCCACTCTTTTTGGATACACCATTATTGTGGCAATTGTAAAGGGTGGTGTACTTAGAGTGCATTTCTTGATCTTCAACACGAGAACCATTATCAAGACCGAATAGATATAGGTTCTCAAGACCTAAATAGCAAGCACCTGATACACCCATGTTACCAACTAAAGGAGTCATCAACTGTACAGGCTTTACTTGGCTATAATCCCTTAAGTGGGCTCCTGCATATTTTGCAAAAGGCTCATCGTATTTTGCAAAGATAGCAGTGTGCTTAAATAATTTGGTGGTATAAGGGTGAATTACGTCACCACACATTAAAATAATGTCGTCAAAAAAGTGTTTGTCAGGGATTACACTTAGAGCATCGCTAATCTCAGGTGTTCTTTCAGTACATGCATAGATGTCAGGCTTAATACCTGCATGGTATAAAGTGTCAATAGCAGTACCACAAGCAATAATGATAGCTTTGTCCTGATTTTTACGTAAGAATTGAATATCGTGATCTAGAGATGGACCTGAGCCTACGATAAATACAGGTAGTTTTTTAAACTTATCTAGCATCTCAGGCTTTTGTTTAACAAAGGACTTTCTATCTAAAATTGCTCTACATGCGTGGGAGCAACCAAATAAGTGATCGTCAAAAAAGCCCATAGCAGCATGAATTGCTGCAAAATCATCTAAAAGGATTTTACCTAAAGTACGAATTCTATCTGAAGAGTAGTGTACATAGCCAAGCCAAGAGCCTGAAATAAATCTTCCGTGGTGAGCATAGTACTTCTCCATGTCAATAAAGAAGTCTTTTGGTGTTTGCCCTAGCATCAAGTGAATGCCATACTTATTGTCAAACAAAAACTTTAATAAACTTGCCCAATCAAAAGCATGTAAGGAGGCAAAAAAGATGTCTAAGTCAGGCTCTACAATTACCATATTGGCAATTTCAACTTGCTCATAAAGGTAAGCTAGTTGATAACCTAAACCTACACCTAACATAATACAATTAGGAATAGATCCAATTTCTTTAGGGGTTAAATCCCCTTCTTTTTGGAAACTCTGCTCAACTTCAACGGCTGCACGTAAATATTTAAAGTGAATTTGACCGTAAGGATCCCACTCTTTAGTGTAGGAAGTCTGCAAGAGACTAGCTTTACTTAAAATTGCATCCACCTGAGCCTTACATAAAGCGAAAGGATCAAAGGTTTTATAAAAGAATTCGTTCTTCTCTGTAAGAATTAAGTTTGGAATACCGTTGTCGGTACAGAAAAAATCAAGAGTCTTTTTAGGACGATAATCTCTAAAGGTATTAGCAATATTTGGCATGTATTGCTCAAAAGCTGCGATATTGTTTTGAAAACGCTCAATTAAAAAATCGCCCATTTGAGCTTGTAGTGCTGACAATTCCCTCAATTTTTTTTCATCAAATTGAGTAAGTGGTCCTACTTTAGTTGCAAGGGTTTCAAGTGAGACATCACTTGTCATTAAATCGTCAATGGTCTTTTTTGCCATATTGTTAAGCCTTAATGCTGTTAGTTGAGTTATTCTTTATCTTTTTTTGAAATTGAACGTATTGATTGCTGATTTTATGTTTACCTTTAACTTTGCGGTACTCATCGCCAACCTTTGCTTGTTCTAGAGCTAAATTTTTAATTTGCTCTTTGATGTGCTCAGCATAGGATGTGGCAAACTCTTTAGCTTTAACTAAATCGTCACCTGAAAGAGTTTTGCAAAGCTCTGTAAGCTTTTTTAAATTGTCTTGTGCAATTTGAGCATAATCTAAAGACAAACCTAAGTCGTCTCTTTCAAGTTCATTACCTAAAGCTCGTTCAGCTTCCATGATCTTACGAATTAACTCATCTAATTGCATAACAATCCTTTAAATATAACCTTTTGCAATATTATTGTCGTGATTTAGATCAATATCTAATTGTTCTTTAGTACGTTTTGAACTTGCCTCTTGTTGAGCTTCTACAGAAATAGAATCCCAAGCATTCTTAATTGGCATAAAAGCTCTAATTGCATTATCAATTGGCTTAGTGTCCACCATAATGGAGGCATCAGCTATTTGATCTAACATATATGAGTATATGTCAAAAAGGCTTTGAGCTATAGACTGGCTTTGTGAAAAATCCAACGTGCTTCTTAAATTTTCGATAATTGCAGTTGCTGAGGATAGTTTTTTAGCCTTTAAAGCTAAGTCACCACGCTCAATTGCACCTTTAGCTTGAGCTAAACGCTCAAATACACCTTGGAATAATAGCTTTGTAACGTAATATGGATCAGCTACCGAGATTTCTGCTGTAACTGTGGTCTTTTGATAGGCTTTAAGATTACGACCGTACATAATTCTCTCCTTGCATAAGAATTTGGTGGCATAAAATTGCCACTTTTACATTATTGATTAATCTATATGCAAGAAGAGTGCCTAAATTTATTCTTGAGCTTTTTCTTGGATGAAAAATACTTCTTGTCTTGCTTGACGGCGAGCTCTTGCAGATTTGATGTACATTTGTCTAATGCGAGAACGACGACTAGTGTTTGATCTTGGTAATAGGCGGCTAGATTTTTTCATAAACGTTCCTCCGTTTAGAACATTATACTAGCTTTAAACTTGCTATAAAGTGAAATTTATAAAGCCTTTATTCAACAAGTAGAACATAAGGCTTTTAAATCAAAAATTGTAGCAACATTCGTTAAACACTAGCGTAAAGCACACATTCATTTAAAGCATAAGCATGTTGTCTTACTTTTAGCTTATACTCAGGAACTAACTCATGCAGGAACTTTGTAATTTCATAAAAATCTAGAGGTTTGTGATAAATACAAACCGCAAGCTTTGGTTTATAAGTTGTAATAAGCTTTTGAGCTCCTTTTAAAGTATCTAACTCACTACCTTCAATATCTAATTTGATAAAGGTTGGCTTTTCCTCAAAGTAATTGTCTAACTTTACAATATCAATAGAGTAGGTATGTTCTTTTTCAGCTTGATTTAGATGCTTAAAATCGTCTTCAGTTAAGACTTGAGCTCCAGGACCGCCATCTATATCTCTAAAATACAATTTGCAATTAGAGATACCAGTACCTGCTTTTACACATTCAATATCATGTAATGTTTTTGTGTTCTTTTGCAATTGTTTATAAGTATCTGTAGCAGGTTCAAAAGAGATGATCTTTTTATATTTTTCATTCTTAATCTGTGAAAATACAAGTGCTGTATCTCCTACAAAGGCGCCACAATCTAAAAATACCTCTTCGTCTGTAAGGTGATAGTAATCCTCGCAAAAATATTCATGAGGATTTAAAGGGGTATTATCGATAAATTGAACCTTTCCTGTTTGAAAGAAATTTACACGGTTTTTGATAACTGTTTTAGATTCTTCATCTGCAAGTAATGGTAAAACCTCTTCTAGCATGCTGTCTGTTTTTGCTTTTCCAAGTTTCGAGTAGAGCTCTAACCAAGAAGCATCAAAACAGATTTTAGAATTTTGGTACTCTAAGTGCTGATTGTTACAATCCGATATCCAATGCTTAAAGAAAAGCACCTTACTAAAAATTGTTAAAATTTGAATGTCAAAGTGTTGTTGCTTTATATACTCTAAAATTTGATATTGAAAGCTTGAAGCAATGATATAGATAGCTTTAGGAAATTTTTTTACCGCATCTCTTGCTGTAAGTAATGGTATTCCGTGTAAAGTTGCGTTATTTTCTACCTCATTAGAACAACAGAAACTTACAATATTCTTTTTTAGACCAATATTGCAAATATTAGCAAAACAGAAGTTTCCAACTTCACCTGTTCCCCAAATTACTATTTCCTTTTGAAGATTAGCTTTTAATAAATCTTTAAATTGATTGCCAATATCAGTTTTTAATTGTTCAAGTGAGTTGAGGAAAGCAAAAGTTTCCATGATTGTTTTACCTTACGCTTGGTAGACTTGAGTTGCTAATTGTAGGAATTTTAACTTATTTCTGATCTATAGCACTTAAGTTTTATCAAGAATTTTGAGCTTGGTATAGTAATCTTTAAGATCCTAGTTAGAAAAAACACTACGATTTAATTTTTAAAGCTGAAGTTTTCTCCAATTTAGAGTTAGTAAAATTACCAATATTAAGCACTTTTATTGGTTCATATAACACATACATTTGGTTAAGATATTTTGCTTTGAATGTGATAAAATACGCACGAAATTTTTGACTAATTTAGTCAATTCTCTTTTTTACCCAACGTTATACTTTTACAGGAACATTTCTGATGGATATCATTCAAGGTTCTCCAGCCGTTTCCACCTTTAGACTTGAGAAAATCATCAAAGCTCTAAGTGATGAAGGCATCAAAGTAAGTTCAATTAGCACTCATTTTGTACACTTAGTTGATACTAAAGAAACACTGACCGATAAAGAGCAGTCAGTTTTACAAAAGATCCTAAGTTATGGTCCATCTAAAGCAGAGTCAAAAGACGAGGGTGAATTATTCTTTGTGATCCCAAGAGTAGGTACTATTTCTCCTTGGGCAACTAAAGCTACAGATATTGCACATAACTGTGGTTTAACTAAGATTTTAAGAATTGAGCGCGGTATTGCTTATTATGTAGTAAAGCAAGGTGGTGCTTTAACTGATGCTGAAAAGCAAAAAGTAAAAGCTTTAATTCACGACCGCATGATGGAAAATGTTCTACCATCTCTTGAAGAAGGCGCTGCATTATTTGAAAAGCAGTCACCAAAGCCATTTAAGACCGTAGCTTTAACTACTGGCGGTATGGAGGCTTTAAAGGTAGCTAACGTTGAATTAGGTTTAGCTTTATCTGAGCCTGAGATGGAATACCTATTAGATAGTTTCAAGGGTATTGGTCGTGATCCTACCGATATCGAACTATACATGTTTGCTCAAATGAACTCAGAGCACTGCCGTCATAAAGTATTCGGTGCTGACTGGGTTATCGATGGTAAAAAAGAAGATAAATCTTTATTTGGTATGATTAAAAATACCTTCGAGCAAACTTCAGATTATGTATTGTCAGCCTACAAAGACAATGCTGCTGTGATGGAAGGCTCTAAGGCTGGTCGTTTCTTCCCTAATCCAAATCATGAGTGGGCATACCATGAAGAGGATATGCCTATCTTAATGAAGGTTGAAACTCACAACCACCCAACAGCTATTTCTCCATTCCCAGGTGCAGCTACAGGTTCAGGCGGTGAAATCCGTGATGAAGGTGCAACTGGTGTAGGTTCAAAGCCTAAAGCCGGTATCTGTGGCTTTAGCGTATCAAATCTTCGTATTCCAGGTGCAATTCAACCTTGGGAGCACGATTTTGGCAAACCAGGTCGTTTAGCTTCAGCACTACAGATCATGATTGATGGTCCTTTAGGTGGTGCAAGCTTCAACAACGAGTTTGGTCGTCCAAACCTATGTGGTTACTTTAGAACTTATGAAGAGCAAGTAACTTCTTTCAACGGTACTGAAGTTCGTGGTTACCACAAGCCAATTATGTTAGCTGGTGGTTGGGGTAACATCCGTCGTGAGCACATCATCAAAGATCATATCGATCCAGGTGCAAAACTAATCGTTTTAGGCGGTCCTGCCATGAACATCGGTTTAGGTGGTGGTGCAGCTTCCTCCATGAACTCAGGTGCTTCTTCTGAAGATCTTGACTTTGCTTCTGTTCAACGTGGCAACCCAGAAATGCAACGTCGTTGCCAAGAAGTTATTGATGCTTGCTGGGAATTAGGTGACAACAACCCAATCATGTTTATCCATGACGTAGGTGCTGGTGGTCTATCTAATGCAATGCCTGAGTTAGTATCAGACGGTGGCGTAGGTGGTCGTTTTGATCTACGTAAGATCCCTAACGATGAGCCTGGTATGTCACCACTACAAATTTGGTGTAATGAGTCTCAAGAGCGTTACGTATTAGCAGTAGCTGCCGACAAGTTTGAAATCTTTGAGAACTTCTGTAAGAGAGAAAGAGCTCAATACGCAGTAATCGGTGAGGCTACTAAAGAGCGCCGTGTAGTACTTGAGGATCCTTACTTTGGTAACAAGCCAATTGACTTACCACTAGATGTACTATTAGGTAAGCCACCTCGTATGCACAAGAATGTTAAGACTTTAGAGCAACATTCACCTGCTTTAAACTTAGAAGGTGTAAATGTAAATGAAGCTGCTTGCAGAGTTTTAAGATTACCAACTGTTGCTGAAAAGACCTTCTTAATTACTATCGGTGACAGATCAGTTACAGGTTTAGTTGCTCGTGACCAGATGGTAGGTCCATGGCAGGTTCCTGTATCAGATGTTGCAGTAACAGCTACTTCTTATGATAGCTACCATGGTGAGGCTGGTGCTGTAGGTGAGAGAACTCCTGTAGCCCTATTAAATCACGGTGCATCAGCTCGTTTAGCAGTAGCTGAAGCTATTACTAACATCGCTGCAGCTGACATTGGTGAGTTAAAGCGTGTTAAGTTATCTGCAAACTGGATGGCTCCAAATGGTCACCCAGGTGAGGATGCTGGTTTATTTGAGGCTGTAAAAGCTGTAGGTATGGAGATTTGCCCTCAATTAGGTATTACAGTACCTGTAGGTAAAGACTCTATGTCAATGAAGACTACTTGGGAAGAAGATGGTAAGACTAAGACTGTAACAGCTCCTATGTCTTTAATCATTTCTGCTTTTGCAAGAGTTGAGGATATTAGAAAGACTTTAACACCTCAGTTACGTACTGATAAAGGTGACACTACCTTAATTTATGTAACTCTAGGTGAGAGACAAAACCGTTTAGGTGGTTCTGCTTTAGCTCAGGTTTATCGTCAGTTAGGTGATAAGTGCCCAGATTTAGATAGTCCTGTAAGATTAAAGGGATTATTTGATGCAGTTCAATTCTTAAATCGCAAAGATTTACTACTTGCTTACCACGATATTTCTGATGGTGGTCTATTCACTACTATCTGTGAAATGTCCTTTGCAGGTCACACTGGTGTTGAAGTATTCATCGATACTTTAGGTGAAGACGATTTAGCAGTGTTATTCTCTGAGGAAGTAGGTGCTGTATTACAAGTAAGACGTGATGATGCTGAGACTGTAATGAATATTCTATCAGGTCATGGTCTGGCAAATTGCATCTTTGAGATTGGTACTTTACGTGGTGATGACAGAATCGTCTTCAAGCGTGATGGTAACAGCATCATTGATGAGCCACGTCAGTACTTCAGAAAGATTTGGGCTGAAACCACTTATCAAATGCAAGCTCTACGTGATAATCCTAAGTGTGCAAAACAAGAGTTTGACGCTAAGGATGAGTCAAATGATAGAGGTCTATTTGCAGAATTAACCTTTGATATCAACGAGGATGTTGCAGCTCCTTACATTAGCAAGGGTGTAGCACCTAAGGTTGCCATCTTACGTGAGCAAGGCGTAAATTCACAAGGTGAAATGGCAGCTGCTTTCAACCGCGCAGGCTTTAACTGTATCGATGTTCACATGTCAGATGTGTTAACTGGTAAAGTAAAACTTGATGACTTCAAGGGCTTTGCTGCTTGCGGTGGCTTCTCTTACGGTGACGTATTAGGCGCTGGTGAAGGTTGGGCAAAATCCATTCTTTTCAACTCAGTTGCAGCTGATGAGTTCTCAAGATTCTTTAACCGTAAAGACACCTTTGCTTTAGGTGTATGTAACGGTTGTCAGATGATGTCAACTCTAGCTTCTTTAATTCCTGGCGCTGAGAATTGGCCTCGTTTTGTAACTAACTTATCAGAGCGTTTTGAAGCACGTTTTGTGGAAGTTGAGATCCAAAAGAGCCCATCAGTACTATTTGCTGGTATGGAAGGTTCTAAGTTACCTATCGTGGTATCTCACGGCGAGGGTAGAGCAGAGTTTAGAGATCAAGCTCACTTAGAGGCTCTAGAGAAATCAGGTCAAATTGCAGTTCGTTACATTGATCATAGTGGTAAGGTAACAGAGCAATACCCATTAAACCCTAACGGTTCACCAAATGGTATTACCTCTGTAACTAATACAGATGGTCGTTTCACTATCTTAATGCCACACCCAGAGCGTGTAATGAGAACTGTTGCTAACTCATACCACCCAGATTCATGGGGTGAGGATAGCCCATGGGTAAGACTATTTAGAAATGCCCGTGTATTTGTAGGTTAATTTTTAATTTACAATTTTGTAAAAAGCCTTAGACTACTAGAAAAGCCTAAGGCTTTTTTAGTTTTTAGATTAGTCAAACTAATTGGAGTATTTATGGAATTATCTCAAGAGCAACTTGAAAGATATTCTCGTCATATCACTATCAAAGAATTTGGTATTGAAGGACAAAAGAAATTACTTAACTCAAAAGTATTAGTCATAGGTGCAGGTGGTTTAGGCTCACCTTGTTTAATGTACTTAGCAGCAGCTGGCATCGGTACTATTGGTATTGCTGACGACGATGTTGTAGATAAAAGTAATTTGCAACGTCAGGTGATCCATGAGACAGCGGATGTGGGTAGACTTAAAACTCAGTCTGCTAAAAACAAAATCAATGCTTTAAATCCTGATGTCAAAGTAATAGTCCATAACACCTTTATTTCTGCTGATAACATACTTGAGATCATTAAAGACTATGATTTTATCATTGATTGTACAGACTCTTTTGAAGCTAAGTTTTTAATCAATGATGCGTGTGTAATTGCGCATAAGCCATTTTGTCATGGAGCAGTTATTCACTTTAGGGGGCAAGTGATGACCTATGTGCCAGGCAAAGGTCCATGTTATCGTTGTATCTTTGAGAAGATCCCAACTAAAGAGAGTTTACCTTCTAATAAAGAGATTGGTGTCTTTGGTCCCTTACCAGGAGTAATTGGTAATATCCAAGCTTTAGAGTGTGTAAAGTATTTACTTAACTTAGGCAAACTCTTAACAGGTAGAATGCTTACTATTGAAGCTTTAGACATGAATGTAAAAGTCATGAAATTGCCACCTTGCAATCAAAATTGTGCAGTTTGCTCAAAGCGCGCAACGATTAAAGATCCTCACCAAAGCTTTTAGTCAAATTTTAGACATGCAAAATTAAGCTGTTTTGTAACTTACTGATAATAAACAAAAAACTTAATGTGGCATGAATATTGAATAAGTTGTCATAACAACAAGTGAGGTGACTTATGACAACTTCTATAAATGAACTTGAACTATACAAAGAGATCTTTGAGAAAGAGCCTTCAGCAATTATTGTAGTTGACGAGTTTGGTATTGTTAAAAAAGCTAATGCATCAGCTTTAAACATGCTTAATGTAACTCAATTAGAAGGTAGAAAGTGGTATCAAGTTATCAATGAAGTGTTTGCACCTCGTAAAGATGACGGTCAGGAGATCTCTACTGTAGATGGTAAGAGACTTCAGGTATCTACCAAGCCTTTATCTCATGGTCAGTTAGTACAAATGACTGATCAGACTGCAACTCGTGAGCTTACAGATAAGCTAAATCACATGGAGAGATTGTCCTCTTTAGGTAAGATGGCTGCATCATTAGCTCATCAAATTAGAACTCCTTTATCTGCAGCTATTTTATATGCAGCTAATTTAGGCAATACTAAGTTACCACTTGCTAATAGAACTATCTTCCAAAAGAAGTTAATGAGTAGATTAGAGGCTTTAGAGTCACAAGTTAGTGATATTCTAATGTATGCAAGATCTGGTGAGCAGACTGTAAAATTACTAGATGCTGTAGATCTTGTTGAAGGGGTTACAAGCTCCGTAGCTTCAGTGGTTGAAAGAAGTGGCGCTAATTTGACTACTAACATTGGTCCACGTCCAATGAAAATGTTAGGTAACGTTACTGCCTTAAACGGAGCAATTACTAATTTAGTGACAAATGCCATTGAAGCTGGCGCAAAAAACGTTATGATTGAATTAGTAAGTAATGCTAAGAATGTTATGATTAGTGTAAAAAATGACGGTCCAATGATTAGTCAAAGCACTTGTGCTAAGATTTTTGAACCATTCTATACTACTAAGAGTAACGGTACCGGTTTAGGCTTAGCAGTAGTGGCTGCAGTAGCTAAAGTTCATCAAGGTAATGTATCATTAACCTCAAACGAGCAAGAAACTGTATTTACCATTACTATCCCTAAATATGAAGGAAATCTAGAGCCATCTGAGAGCTTAAATGTAGCAGTTGAGCAATCGGTAGCCTAGTTTAGGTTAAGGAAAACTATGAGCAACAGTCAAATTCTTATTGTAGATGATGATAGCCAATTACGTGAAGCAATTGTAGATACCTTGATGCTGACAGGTTATGTATGCCTTGAGGCGGACGGTGGTGAAAAAGCTCTAGAGATCCTAACCAAACAAAAAGTTGATATGGTCATCTCCGATATCCAAATGGGAGGTATGGATGGCCATACTTTATTAAATTCAATTCACGAGAAATACCCACAACTGCCAGTCTTATTGATGACTGCCTATGCAAATATCAATGGCGCTGTAAGAGCTATGCGTGATGGTGCTATTGATTATCTAGCAAAGCCTTTTGCACCTGAGGTGTTATTAAACCAAGTTTCTCGCTATGTACCTGTAAGTAAGGTAGTAAAAGGAGAGCCTATTTTTGCTGATCCTTCAACTGGTGAACTATTAGCATTAGCTGCAAAGGTTGCAGCAACTGATGCAACCGTGATGATCACAGGTCCTTCAGGCTCTGGTAAAGAGGTTTTATCAAGATACGTTCATGACAAGTCAAATCGAGCCTCAGGTCCTTTTGTAGCTATTAACTGTGCTGCAATTCCTGATTCTATGTTAGAGGCTACCTTATTTGGCTATGAAAAAGGTGCTTTTACAGGTGCTGTACAAGCTTGTCCTGGTAAGTTTGAACAAGCTCAAGGTGGTACTATTTTATTAGATGAAATCACCGAAATGGATTTAGGTTTGCAGGCAAAGCTACTACGTGTTCTTCAAGAGAAAGAAGTTGAAAGACTAGGCTCTCGTAAGACTATTAGTCTTGATGTACGTGTAATTGCAACCTCAAATCGTGATTTAAAAGAAGCTGTTGCTCAAAAGAAATTCCGTGAAGATCTTTACTACCGTTTAAATGTCTTCCCACTACGTTGGTTACCACTATGCAAGCGTCCAAAAGACATAATTCCAATTGCAAAATTCTTATTGTCAAAACACGCAACCCAAGAGCAGGTAGCCATTCCTACCTTAGATAATAGTGCTCAGGTAAAGTTACAAAACTACTCCTGGCCAGGTAACGTACGTGAATTAGATAATGTAATGCAACGTGCTTTAATCTTAGCTACTAACGGTGTGGTGGATGACAAGTGCATTATTCTTGATGAGAACTCTCTTGAGGATGCACTGCAGAGTAATAGCTTTGACTTTGATGTTGTAGAGCCTCAAATCGAGCCTGTTCAAGAAACAGAAGCAAACACAGCAATGCCATCTGATAGCGCTGTTAGAAATCAAAAGATCCCTCAAGATTTAGGTGGTGAATTAAAGCAACAGGAATACCAAATTATTCTTGATGCGTTAATTGAATACCGTGGCTCAAGACAGGAAGTTGCTGAAAAACTAGGCATTAGTCCACGCACCTTGCGTTATAAGATTGCCAAAATGCGTGAAATGGGCATGATCATTCCAGGATAAGCTACAAATTATTAAAGCTTTTTCTTATAATTGAATAAAAAGATAAGGAAAAGCTTATGTCTACTATCAGAGTACCTGCCCTAGAGCGCGCTTTAAGAATTTTAGAAGTCTTACAAAAGAATAGACGCTGCACTATCTCTGAGTTAATAAGCTTAACCTCCCTTCCAAGAAGCTCTGTGTACGTATTAGTCGATGATATGATTAAGCTTCGACTCTTGCGTCAAAATTCTGATAAAACCATTCAGCTGTGGGTTAAATTAGTATCTTTAGGATCTAGTGCTCAAGAGAGTCTAGACTTAAGTGAAATTATCTCACCATACCTTGAGAAGCTTATTGATAGCGTTGATTGCCTAGTTGCTAACTTTGGAATCATGGATGACGATAAAGCCTACTATGTAGCACTTAAAACAAGCCCTCACTCTAATATGAGGATCCTCTCAAGACAAGGTGGGGAGATCTCTTTAGTTCACAGTGCTATAGGAAAATGTCTTTTAGCCTATCAAGAAAGTGTAAGACGTGAGAGTATCTTAAATTCCCTTGACTATACAAAGAAAACTGCTAACTCTATTGCTACCCCTCAAGCTTTAAGAAAAGAGTTAGCTTCCATCCACAATCGTGGCTTTGCCTATGACAATGGTGAAGGTAATTTAGAGATTAGATGTATTGCAGTACCAATTATTGATCTTGATGGGCACTTAATCGGCGCCATTTCTGTATCAGGTACTATCAGTAAATTTGTTTCAGATAAATTACCAAGTATTGTTGAGATGGTTAAAAAGACAGCTAATCAAATAACTTCTAACTTGCTGATTTAAGAAAAAACAACACTTATTTGAATCAATAATGCAAAATACTCAAAGTAGCAAGTTTGAGTATTTGTAGCTTCAAAATTCCCGCCTTGTTTAAGAAATCGTTTATAGGAGATCTATTATGTTTGAAGATTTAAACAAATTACCTAATGGTGTAAGTGATTTTGCAAAGTTAAGAAAGGAGCAGAGAATATATGTAGATAAAACAGATCTAATTTATAAACTAACTCAAAACAGTAGCCAGCCCATACTCTTTACAAGACCTAGACGTTTTGGAAAAAGCTTACTAGTATCAACTTTAAAATGTCTGTTTACAAATCAATTAGAGTTGTTTAAAGGCTTAAAAATAGAGCCTTTATGGCAAGATACAGAACAGTATTATGTACTGCACTTAGACTTTTCTTCTATGAATAGTACTAGTGTAGATGCTTTTAAAATATCCTTTAATAATGCTTTAGATAGGTTTATTTTAAAGCATAAGCTTGTAATCAATAGAAATGCAGGAGATTCAGTAAGCGAAAAGTTAATTGGTATTTGCAATGCAGTAGGCGAAAATAAGTTAGTAATACTTATCGATGAGTATGATGCACCTCTTACAACATTTATGAACAGTAAGGAGCAATTTGAAAGAGTAAGCGCTATCCTATGCTCTTTTTATCAAGTAGTTAAAAGTCGTTATAAAGCAGTTCGTTTTATGTTTATGACTGGTATAACAAGGTGCAAATTTTCCACTATCTTTAGTGGCTTTAATACAGTACTTGATGAGTCATTAAATCCAAGCTTAGGTGCGTTACTTGGCTTTACCCAAACTGAAATTGAAACTTATTTTAAAGAATTTCTGGAGAAAGCAGCTTCTGCTCTAAACATTAGTCTTGACGCTGTAAGTGAAAAATTAAAAGAGCATTATGCTGGTTTTTGTTTTGAGATGAACGCAAGTGTTCAAGTTTACAATCCTTGGTCAGTACTTAACTTTTTACCTGATGATGCAAATGACTTTCGATGCTTAAATTATTGGTGCTCAACAGCTAATTGCTCTAAGCTTATCACTAATTATTTAGAAGATTTTAACAACAAGCCTAAATCTAGCTCTTTATCCATAGAACTTTTAGATAAGCTTAAACAACTAGACGAAGGGGAAGTAGTTGATGTTTTGGATTTTGATAACGCTGTTAACCCAAAAGATCTTGATCCTGTGGTGCTCCTATATCAAGCAGGCTACTTAACCATAAAAAAGACAGTTGGAAGACAAGGTTTTAGACTAGGCATTCCAAATGTAGAATTGCAGTCTTATTTATATCAGGAGTTTTACTATAGTATTATCAAACCAAGCCTTACAAAAGATAGCCCATTTCTTAAAATCAATGGAGCTCTGCTAGAGCAAGCTTTAATAGATCATGACTCTAAGAGTATTCTAGAAAGCATTGATTTTATGGTAAAAGGCATACCAACAGATACTAAAATCTTTAATAATGAGAAAAGCTTAAGAGAAATTATCTTCAGAGAGTTTTTAATCCTAGGTGCTAATGTAGATAGAGATGGTTTGTCAGACAGTTGCAGAGCTGATATCATCGTAAAATCAGATATAAACTATTACGTGTTTGAGCTTAAACTCTACAGAGAAGGTGACAACCTAGATGCCTTATTAGATAAAGCTGTCTCTCAAGTAGAGTCTCGCAACTACGGCATTGATAGCTTTAAAAAGAACCTCTATCGCTATGTAGTTATTATTTCTAAAGAGCAAAAACAAGTAATTAAGAATTTTGAGTTGCCAGAAATTAAACTTTAAATAAAAGAGATCATTATGTCCCGTGATGAATTAGTTGATGTTATTGATGAGAATAACCAAATTATAGATACCGTTCCTCGTTATAAAATGAGAGAGCAGCATTTACCACACCGTGCTTGTTATATTGGCTTTTGTGATAGACAAGGCAAGTTTCTAGTTGAGATTAGAACTTTATCTAAGGATTACTCCCCAGGTACTTTTGATGCGGTTGTAGGTGGTGTAATGCAACACGGTGAAGATCCTATTGAAAGTGCAAAACGTGAGTTGTTTGAAGAAATTGGCGTGGATGCCAACTGGCCAAAAGTAAATTTTTATCCTTTAGACACCTTAAAAATTCAAAAAGGTGAGCACTTTTTGTATGCCTATCTATATTTAGCTGTAGCTGATGCTATAACTGTAAGACAAGAGTCAGAAGTCTCAGGAATTATGTATGTACCTTACAGTGAAATTTTAAGACTTCAAGATAGTTGTAACTTTGATTCTGTAACAGCACTTACAGAGATTATTAAAAGAGCAAAAGATAGAAAGTTAATCTAGAAACTAAAAGCTCAGGATTTTCCTGAGCTTTACCATGCTTTACAACCAGCCTTTCTTTCTAAAGAAGAAGTAGGTTACTGCAGCAGAGCAGACCATCAGACCAATTGATAGTGGGTAGCCCCAATACCATTCAAGCTCTGGCATAAACTTAAAGTTCATACCGTATACAGAAGCGATCCATGTTGGAGGCATGAACACTACCGCAGCCACTGAGAAGATCTTAATGATGCTATTTTGTTTTTGATTGGTATAGCCCATAGAAGCTTCTAGCTGGAAGTTAATCTTATTAGAAATAAATGAGGTGTGCGGTAAGATAGATTCAATATCCTTTAACACTTCATCGATAACACGACCTTGTCTATCGTCAATGGAGCTTTCAAAAGTCTTACGAATAAAGATTAAAGCTCTTCTAGTATCGTGCAAAGCCTGCAGAATTTGGGAGTTTAATTTCTCCTGATTTACAAGCTCTTCTAAGGTAGCATCTACATGTGCATCATCAGTGATTTGTTCACTAGTTTCATCTAAAGTGCTGTAAGCATCCTCGATTAAGTCTGATAATTGATCTACCTTTAAATCCTGTAGTTTTAATAGGATGTCTAAGGCACAACGGATATCATCAACATTGTTATGTCGAATGTAGTAGCGAAGTAAACGTACAATAGAAACATGATCTTCACGGAAAGAAATAAGTAAATTCTTTCTCATGGTGAAAGACATGTTAACACCACGGATTTCGGTGGCTAATCTTTGAGGGAATAAAGATAAGATATGTACGCCGTCAGGACCTACCCTAAAACGTGAGGATGACTCAATGTCATCCATTTCGTCTTCTTCAGGAACATCCTCAACAAATAAGGTTTCAAGCCAAGAACGCTCTTCATCATCAGGTTGATTAACGTCAAGCCAAATAACATCAGCAGGTAGTGGCTGATTTGGCATTACTTGAGTGATTGAAAGCTTATTGTCAGTTAAAATGCATGCTGAGATCATGGCGTTCTCCTATAAGCAGATATAGCTTTACTGAGTGCATTAGTGCAGCATGGTCTGTGATCGTACGATCAAATTTACCAAGAACAAAAATTTATGGTGCGTATTTTTTCACAATCTTGTTAAATTTTCTATAAGAAAATGTAAAAAAATTGTGTATTTGTTCTTGGTTAATTTTGAATTAGTTTGCCATTTTCAATTTTATCGAAATTCTTCCAGTAAGCACCAAAGTCAGGCAAGATGTGCTCACGTAAAAGCTCTACCACTCTACCTATATTGTTATCTTTAATCGCAGTAGCAATATTTTGGTGATCAATAATGGACTTTTGCATGTGCTCAAGGTTATTACCTAAAAAGTTTCTTGCTGTATCCATAATTGCACCAATACGCTCAAAGGATTGGACAAAATAATTATTGTTACACTGTTTTACTAAAGCTTCATGAAAAACACTGTCTAATCTTAAATACTCATTACCGTCATTTAAGGTTAGTGCAAGTCTCATCTTCAAGATGATCTTTTCAATTTCATCTTGGAGTTTTTCGTGGTTATTAGTAAAGGAGAGAATAGTACTTTGAGATTCAATCACGAATCTAAAGTGTAATAAATCTAATAATTCTTGAGCTGAAAGGGAGAATACATAGGTTCCACTTTTGGCTTTGCGGACCACTAAACCTTCAGCTTGCAATCTTTTTAAAGCATCACGAATAGGTGCTTTATTAGCGTCAAGGGATTGCTCAAGACTCCTTTCAGAGATCTTCTCACCCATGGCAAATGATCCGTCAATAATCATTTGCTTAATCTTTGTGTAGATTAAATCTTTTAAAAGAACTTTACCCATAATACAGATAGCTCTATAGCTTTAAAATCATACTTAACCATCATTATATCTATTTTTGATTGTAGTTTTCTTAGTATTCACCTAAAAGTGTCAATTTTTTGATATCTATTGTTGATCTTCTTCACATTATTACAATTAACAAAAAGTTAACAAATCGGCGTATTTTAATTAACATAAATTAAAAAAAATAGTTGTTAATACTTTGAATGTAGCCTATTTACATTTAAAATTGTCTTAAATAAACAACACAATGGATAATCTATGTTTGAAACAATAGTCCTTGTACTAGTAGTGATGTTGTTACTATTAGCTGCTTTAGATTTGTTTGTTGGTGTAAGTAATGACGCTGCTAACTTTTTAAATTCAGCTGTTGGTACAAGAATCGCACCTTTATATGTCGTCATGATAGTAGCTTCATTTGGAGTGTTAACAGGAGCTACCTTCTCCTCAGGAATGATGGAGATTGCAAGAAAGGGAATGTTATTCCCTGAGCATTTTGGCTTTGACGAGTTGATGTTAGTCTTCATCGCTGTGATGGTATCAGACGTTCTACTTTTAAACTTATTCAACTCCTTTGGTTTACCAACCTCTACTACCGTTTCTATTATCTTCGAGTTATTAGGCGCAGCAACTTTTGCTTCTTTATATAAAGTATGCGCAGCAGATGTACCTTACAACGAAATCTTTAATTACATTAAGCTTGATAAAACTGCGACGATTGTATCGGCTATTTTGTTATCAGTTGTAATTGCTTTCGTAACTGGTATGGTGGTGCAATTTATTTGTAGATTGCTCTTTACCTTTAGATTTAAAAATTCTGTAAAAATTTTAGGTGGCGTTTTCTGTGGCGCTTCTTTATCTGCAATTACTTACTTCTTAGTAATTAAAGGTGCTAAAGGCGCTTCCTTTATGACCCGTGAGAATCTTGAGTTTATTCAAAACAATATCTCAAGCATTATGTGGTCTGTATTTGCCTTCTTTACAGTACTAGGTCAAATCATGGTATTGCTAAATAAGAATGTCTTTAGACTAATTATTTTAGCTGGTACCTTTGCTCTAGCTTTCTCCTTTGCAGGCAACGACTTAGTAAACTTCGTAGGTGTTCCATTAGCTGCTTTAGATTCTTACAACCACTGGGCAGTTGCAGGTGATGGAGATCCTTCCTATTTAATGGGCTACTTAAATGATCCTAATAAAGCAGATACTTTCTGGTTATTCCTATCTGGTTTAATCATGTGTATCACTTTATGGGTAAGTAAAAAGGCTCGTCAAGTTATCCAAACCTCTATTAACTTGTCATCAAGTGCTACAGGTTCTCGTGAGCAGTTTGGTGCCTCAACCATCGGTCGTATCATTACTCGTTTAGGTTTAGGTGTATCTCGTACTGTTTATAACGCTATGCCTAATAAATCCCTTACTGTGATTAAGCATCGTTATAAAAAGCCTGTAATTCAAAAGGGTGAGGACAGATTACCTTTTGACTATGTACGTGCTTCAATTAACTTAGTAGTAGCTGCAACCTTAATTTCCTTTGCTACTTCTTTAAAATTACCTCTATCTACCACCTATGTTTGCTTCATGGTAGCTATGGGTACTTCCTTTGCTGATGGTGCTTGGGATAGAGAAAGTGCTGTTTACCGTATTTCAGGTGTAGTAACCGTTATCGCAGGTTGGTTCTTAACTGGTATTTCAGCTTTTACCTTTGCTTTCTTAATTGCCTTTGTTTTATTCAACTTAGGCTATGCTTCAGCACTAGTATTAACCCCATTAGTATTTGGCTTAATCATTTACTCTAACTTTATTCGTAAGTCTAAAGATGATGAAGAAGCAATGTCTTTATCAGCTAAGAATGATAAAGAAATTCTATCTAGTGTAGCTAAATCAGTACCAGAGTACTTCAAGATGAACTCTGAGTGCATCCACAAGTCTGTTGATGCTTTCTTTGCTGATAACGAATTTGGTCTACGTAAGATTAGAAATAAAGCTTCTAATATTCTTGAGGCTATCGGTTATAAGAGACGTACTTATTACTCTTTGGCTATGGATAATGAGCAAGACTTCTTATCAGTTAAAAAGAAAACAGAGTGTACTAATGATGCTAAGTTCTTCTTCTACTTAGTGTTCTCAAACATGAGAGAAGCTTCAAAGTCAGTTCATTACTCAATTGATCAAGCGGTAAATCACGTAGCTAATCGTCACACCATTTTCACAGGTGTACTAAAGGATAGCTTATATGATCTATTACGTAGATTAGATAAGTTAGCTGACGATTTAGAGCTTATCAAAGATAACTTATGCTATGAGAATGTTGAAGCTTTAGTTAAGCATTCAAAGAAGTTAAATCGTGATATTGATAAGTGTCAATTAGGCTTAGTTGCTTTAATTGGTAATCAGCACGTATCTATGCACTCCTCAGAGATGTACTTAACCTTCTTACAGTCAATGCGTGATTTAGCTAACCGCTATGTAGCTGTAAGTATGCAAGAGCGCGCTTTATCTCAAATAGTTAATGGTAAGAGTAATGCATCTTTTAGTGCTAATAGCCAAGCTCAAAGTGATGTGTTAGGAACAGCCTTTAGATTAAATCGAAATGATTTAGCTTTAAGTCAAAATGATTTAGAGATAGATGATGACGGCTCTGAGATTGAATTGCCTAAAGCACCTAAAGTTGTAGCTCAAGATTCTGCAAACACCGTTAAGCAAAACCTAAAGACAGATGATGATGCTTTATATACTAATGTCTTAGTCAATAATGAAAAGGTTGAAACTGAAGCTTCAGACGGTAATGATGAGAATTTAACCAATGACAATTCTTCAGATGTCGATTCTCTTCTAGATGATGAGCTTGCTCATGCCCGTCCTGAAACAGAGATCAATAAAAGCTAAGCATTAGCTTAAACACAGAAAACTTAGATTTCTAAGTTTTCTGTGTAAAATTATCAAAAATAATCCCCTATGTTTTCTTCTTATTCTTCTTCTTCTTCTCTATTAGTTTGAATTGAGTCATATATTCATCTAAATTTTCTTAGAGTTTTTATAAAATTAGCCGATAATTAGCATGAGCTTTTGAAATACACAAAGCATGTATATGTAATCAATCTCTCGTAAGATAAATATATTGGGATGAATTAAATATGGGATCTTGGTTTTCAAATTTAGCTGTAAAAGCTAAATTATTAACGGCATTCGTAACTGTTATCGTACTAACCTTAGTTATTTCAGTTGTATCAGGTTTTAATCTTTCAAGTATCCAAGTATCAGTGTCACACGCTGATGAAATCTTGCTAGGTGAGTATCACCCAAATGCAGAACTTCGTAAAGAAATTACAAAGACCAATGATATTATCTTTAACTTCGTATCAAATATTCGTACCTACAACGAAGCGAATAAATCCGCTGTAGAGCAGAGTTTAAATCACATGCAAAGTGAAGCTAAAAAGATTTTAGCACGAGATAACTCTGAGACTGCAAAGACCTTAAATGCAGATATTGAAGCTGCTATTGATTCATACAAGAATCGCTTACTTCCAGTTTTAGATAGAAACTTCCAGCCTATGGCTCGTGGTATCTATACTGTGGAGATTTATCCTAAGTTCATCAATGCATCTATTTGTGTAGATCAAATCAATAACTCAAAATTGAACTACATTATGGATGATCTTCAGAAGTTAAACTCTAATGTACCTCTAGTTGCAGTTACCTTTGTAACTATCGTTGTAGTTGTACTATCCCTATTCGTAAGTTTCTTCTTAGCAAGTTTATTCACCTCTCAAATTAGAAAAGCTTTACAAGTTACAACTAATATTGCTAAAGGTGATTTAACCTTTGCTGCACATGCTGATTCAAATGACGAATTTGGTAAGTTGTTACAGTCTTTAGAGTCTATGCGTGTAGAGTGGCAAGGCATTGTAGGTGCGATTAAATCAGCAGAAGGCAGATTAAATCAAAACTTTACTGATATTAGTAACTCTTCAGTTGCTATTTCTGAATCAGCTCGTGCAACAGAAAGCCGTGCTTTAACTGTAGCAGCTGCAGCCGATGAGATGGTTTCAACTACTGCAGATATTGCAAAAAACTGTCATGAAGCAGCTATCAATGCTGACGATTCTAATCGAACCACCCAAGATGGTGTACAAAAGGTTCGTACTACCATTGAAGCTATTAAGTTGCAAGTGGACAAGTCCAATCAAGATGCAAAACAAATTCAAGAGTTATCACAGACTGCTCAAAAGATCGGTGCTATTGTGCAAACCATTGATGAGATTGCTTCTCAAACTAACTTACTTGCACTAAACGCTGCTATTGAAGCTGCTCGTGCTGGTGAAGCTGGTAAGGGCTTTGCGGTGGTAGCAGATGAAGTGCGAGCACTAGCTTCACGTACCTCAAAATCTACTCAAGAGATCACCGCTATGGTAACTCAAGTTCAGGATGAGGCTAATAACGCTAATATTTCTATGGAACATTCTGTAGCATCAATGCATCAGTTAGCTGAGAATGCATCTACCATCGAGGATTTATTAAATGGTATTATCCAAAAGGTGGATACTGTAAATGCTCAGATAGGTCAGATTGCAACTGCTGCTGAGCAACAAACTGCAGCTACCTCAGAAATTTCAACTAATATGCAGAATATTACCGCTGCAGCACAAGGCTTTGCAACCGAGGTTGATAATACCCATGGCGTTATTAACAAGGCTACTCAGTCTGTAAGTGATCTTTCATCCTTAGTTGAGAAGATCAGAGTTTAATCAAAAATCTTAAGAAAAAGAGGTGCCTATATGGCACCTTTTTTTATGGAACGTATCAAAGTACTTTAAAGATCTTATATAATGCAATGGAATAATTTTGAGGATTTAGTATGTCAGATAAAACCATTAACTTAGGCAAGATTAAGATTAGTAATCAACTACCATTTGTATTATTTGGTGGTATGAATGTGCTTGAAAGCAGAGATTTGGCTTTAAAAATCTGCGAGAAATATGTTGAGGTAACACAAAAATTAAATATTCCTTATGTATTTAAGGCAAGCTTTGATAAAGCAAATCGCTCCTCAATCTTCTCCTACCGTGGTCCTGGTTTAGAAGAAGGTTTAAAGATCTTAGCTGAGGTTAAGTCTACTTTTAATGTACCAATTATTACAGATGTACACGAAAAAGAGCAGGCAAGTGAAGTTGCTAAAGTTGCTGATGTACTTCAAATTCCAGCTTTCTTAGCAAGACAAACTGATCTTGTAAGTGCTATTGCTAAGACTGGTAAAGTTGTAAATATCAAAAAACCACAGTTCTTATCTCCATCTCAGATGGCAAATGTAACAAAGAAATTTGAAGAATGTGGTAATAGCAATTTATTACTTTGCGAGCGCGGTGCTAATTTTGGTTATGACAACCTAGTTGTAGATATGTTAGGTTTTGGCGTTATGAAGCAAGTATGTGGGGGCTATCCAATCATCTTTGATGTGACCCACTCCCTACAGTGTCGTGACAGTGGTGGTGCTGCCTCTGGTGGACGTCGTGCTCAAGTTGCAGATTTGGCAAGAGCAGGTTTAGCTGTAGGTATTGGTGGTCTCTTCTTAGAAGCTCACCCAAATCCAAATGAAGCTAAGTGCGATGGTCCATCTGCTTTACCACTAGATAAGCTAGAGCCATTCTTAAAGCAGTGTAAGGCAATTGATGAACTTGTAAAGTCATTCGAGCCACTAGACACTTCAAACTAATTTTGAAAATCAGTAAATGGTCAGAATTAAATTTCTGACCTATTGTTTCTTAGCCATGTTCCATGGCATCAAACTATCCAAAATCTCATCAGAAATTGAGTGAGATTTATATCCAGTAATAGTACCTCTATGATCTTTT